>ERZ1645192.1375-NODE-1375-length-20325-cov-10.450666_pt1 | contig 20325 bp, 15 predicted proteins | sample MGYA00575354_ERZ1645192 | MGnify/ENA primary metagenome ERZ1645192 (study PRJEB40844, sample SAMN11349763) | freshwater sediment metagenome | isolation source: river sediment | host: Sediment | place: India: Faizupur Khadar , New Delhi | collected 2017-02-21 ... | reverse complement strand
ACGGGGGCAATTTCAGCACGGGCATCAATAGCCTGATCGACGGGGTGAAACTGGCTATGACGGCCAGCCTCATGGGGCTCCTCTGCACCACTTTCTTATCCTCTATTGCCTATAAGCGGGCGCGGGCAGAGCTGCTCCGCCGGAAAAATGGCCAGCTCTCCTACCTTCAGGCCAAATTGCTCCCTGAGCTCATCAGGGCGGAAGATACGGGAGTGTCGGGATTGAAGGCGAGTCTGGATCATTTTGCCCGGGAAGCCACGGGTATCGTTACGGGGGTGCAGGAGGCGGTCACCCAAACTGGCCGTACCATCACCTGGCAGAATGAGATCATCAGCCGGATAGAGCGGATGGACATGACCCGCGTGTCGAAGGCCAACCTGGAGCTTTTCGGCCGCCTGGAAGGAAGTCTGGAAGCCTTGCGTAATTTCTCGCAATACCTTGGGAGCCTCGAAGCCATTGCCGCCCACCTGAGCCAGTTTGCCGAACGCACCCAGCAAGTAGGCTCCCTGGCCGGCAAAATAGAGTCGACATTGGGCGAATCACGTGAACTCACCCGTTTTCTCACCACCCATTTCGATCGGATGGAAAAAGCCGGCACCGCAGCCCTCAGGGCCGTCGACCTCACCGAATCGCACTTCGGGGAAGCGATAGGGAGTCTGCGCAGCCGCACCCAGCAAAGTATCGAAAGCCTTTATACCCTCTCTGATCGTACCGATGCCACCCTGCGGGAATCGTTCGGGAAGATCACCGACGAGCTGAAGGGCATCACCGCCCGCCACCTCGACGAGTTCATGGCGGCCTATAACAAGGCGGTGCCCCAGTTCGGACAACTGAAGAACCTGGAAGCCCTGACCTCCCTCCGCGATACCATCGACTCCCGCTCGGGGGAAATGGTCCGCCGACTGGAGGCCTCTAACAGGGAGGTCGCCGACACCCTCAGGGAGCTATCGCGCCAGCTGACCGGCAAGGAACCGCTGAAATCTCCCCGCCGCAGGTGGTGGGAAATCACCGAGACGGTGCTCCGGATCCTGGCCTGGGGAGGCATCTTCCTGGTCACCTGCGGAATTATTCTCCGCTATCTCGGATATTTAATTTGATCTGGTATATGGTCTTATCCTTAAAGCCGGTGCTTTGTAAACCAGGGGAACCCCTGAGCCAGGCATCATGAACCATAAGGTGAGACCAAAAATGTTTGTTAAGGTAACTTTCTCGAAAAATGCGGCGCGATAACTTCTTCTGGATCAGCTACTCTGACCTGATGACCTCCCTCTTCTTCATCATGATGGTCCTCTTCGTGGTCACCATTGGCTACCTCCAGTACCAGAAGAACGCCACCGAGAAGCAACTGGCCAAGATCCAGGAGCTCCAGACTGCGGTGCAGCAGTTACCGGCCGCCTATTTTGAATACCAGCCGCTCTATAAGCGGTTCCGGCTGAAGGAGCAGATTCAGTTCCCGTTGGGAAAATCGGAAATCCCAGCCCGCTATCGTCCTTATCTGGTCAATGTCGGTCAGTCGGTTTTCCGGCTGGTCTATACTGTGAGCCGTGACCCGGCCTTCAGGGACCTCGACATCAAATACCTCATCGTGATCGAAGGGATGGCCTCCAAAGACAACTATCCCCTCAACTTCGAGCTGAGCTATAAGCGGGCCTTGTCGCTTTACAACCTCTGGCGGATGGAGGGGATCGTCTTTGACCCGGAATACTGCGAAGTACAGATTTCGGGGAGCGGCACCCGCGGCATCCGCGAATATGCGGGCACCGAAGAATACAAAAACCAGCAGTTCCTGATCCATATCATCCCCAAAATGGGGCAGATCACCGAGAATGAATAGTGCAATCCTTCAGGACTGCATGATCATGACTCCGGAAACGGGGCGTCTGCCAGGCAGAAACACTTTAACCCAATAATAAAAGAGATGAAGTACATCGGGATTTTTTTCAGGATGGCCCTCGTGGCGGGCCTTTTCAGCCTCGTGGCATGGTCATGCCAATCGGGTGGCGGAAGCCGGGAGGAGAGCACTTTGCGCGTTATGGAGCAGGAGTTGGCTCCCAAGGCGGCCCTGGCGGACCAGGAGGCGCCGGTTCCACAGGGGGATAACGCATTGCCGGTACAGGAGGTGCGCAAGAAAATCATCCGCGATGGCCGGATGGGGATCAAAACCAACGAACTGGAGAAATGCAAGGCGCGGGTGGATACCCTGGTCCGCCAAAACGGGGGTTATTTTTCCAACGAGAGTTTTAACAACAGCGATTATGAGTCGGCGTGGAACCTGATCATCCGCATTCCGGCCGCGGCCTTCGACCGCTTCATTGCCGCCCTGGAATCGGGCGAGGGGGAGATCCTTTACAAGGAGATTGGCGCCCGTGATGTGACCGACCAGTTCATCGACCTGGAAACCCGGCTCGCCAATAAGCGGGAATACCTCGAACGCTACCGGGAACTGGTGAAGAAAGCCACCAGTGTCAAGGAAGTCCTTGAAATTGAGGAAAAGATCAGGTTGCTGGAGGAAGAAATCGAAAGCGTCACCGGGAGACTGAAATACCTGGGTGATCAGGTCGATTTCAGTACCCTGAATCTGACCCTCACCAAACATAAGGGATTCAAATACAATCCCGACCGGCCGGGCGACTTCGGCGAGCGGCTCAAACACTCCCTCTCCAAAGGATGGCAAGCCTTTGTCGATTTCCTGCTCTTCCTTATCAGACTGTGGCCTTTCTGGATCCTGGCCGTACCCGTCGTTTGGCTCTGGAGGAAATACCGCCGGTCCCATGAGAAAATCCGGCCATAAACCCTACTGGTCAGAGGTTTATAATATTTCCGGAGACCAGTTGAAATATTCATTCCGGCTTTGACAGGACCATCCTGCGTGATAAACCAAATGAAATATCCATCATCATTTATGCGCCAACCGGGATGATTAAACCACATGGGTTTTGCATCTGTTTCATATAATGAGCCAAATTGAACGTAATAATCTAAACAGATAAAAAAACATTTTAAACCGTACTAATTGTTGGTATAACATATGAAAGATGAGATCTTCCCTGACAGGTACCGTCTGACCGACGGAGTGGTGACGTTGCGTCCCTTTGTGCCCGGGGATAAGGAGCGGCTGGCAGAGCTGGGCAATAACGTGAACATTTTCAGGAACCTGCGCGACGGGTTCCCCCATCCCTACACGGTGGCCGATGCTGAAAAGTTCATTGCCATGGTGATGGAACATGTACCCCCTCACGCCTTCGCCATCGAATTCCAGGGCGAATATGTGGGGAACATCGGCATCCACCCCAAAGGGGACATCTACCGGATGGGGGCTGAGATTGGCTATTTCCTGGGGGAAGCATACTGGCACAAGGGACTCATGCCCCGGGCAGTCAGGCTGGCCTGTGACTATGCCTTCAGGGAAATGGGCCTCATCCGTATCGATACCGGGGTGTTCGACTATAACCTGGCCTCACAGCGGGTCCTCGAAAAATGTGGTTTCGTCAGAGAGGGAGTCTTCCGGAAATCGGTCCTCAAGATGGGCCGGATCTGCGACGAGGTGCGCTATGCCCTGCTGAAAGAAGATGGTTAGATTCCCTGATCTCCCTCAAAGGTTGGTGATCACTTACCTGTTATTTCCCTTATTCTGCGGATGTGAATCCTGAGCATTCCTTTTGCTGCAGGATTGTGCCGCGCATTCCTTATTCTGCATAAAGCGGATTCTGTGCAGGGGACAGGGTGAATATAAATAATGGATTATTATGTAACATATTTATATTCAGGTATTTATTGGAATTTGTGCTTTTTTTCCGTATATTTTAGAGAGGTTTTACTCCTAAAATGTACTTAAAAGAGCAAGCTATGAAAGCAAAAATCTTTACTTTTTTGTGGGCGGGTCTGTTTTTCTTCGCCTTTGGTGGGGTACAGGCCCAGAATCTGCTGGTGGACGGGGATTTCAGTGTGACGACGGAGATCCCGGTCAACGATTTCACTGATCCTCAGGGTCAATGGGTCGGTTTTGTGAATATCTGGAACGGTGCTGATGCGATACCCACTGTGGAATCGGGTGTTTGCCGGTTTGAAGTATACAACGGAGGCTGGGACTTGTGGGAAGTTCAGTTGATCCAGAACGGTTTTCCGTTGATCCTGGATCATACCTACCGGCTGACTTTCGATGCAAAATCGGATTATGAAAGATGGTTCGGCGTTTATCTGGGCGAGTCCGGCGGAGACTGGTACTCCATTGTGGGGGCGAACCAGTATTATCAGATAGTGGGCACTGAGTGGAAAACCTTTACCCTGGAATTTGTGGCCGGAAAGGTTTTTCCCATTCACAAATTCAGTCTGGAATTTGGGGGATATGGTTATGGGAACCTGTGGTTCGACAATTTTATCCTTGAAGATTTGGGCAAGCTGCCCATTAATGTGGGAATTCTGGGAACGGCGGTGGACAACTGGGATGTGGATGTGAACATGACGACCACCGATGAAATCATATACACGCTGGAGGATTTTCCATTGAAAAGCGGCTATTGCAAATTCAGGCAGAACGACAACTGGATAGTCAACTGGGGAGACAGTACATTCCCCACCGGAATCGGCGTTCAGAACGGCCCCGACATCCCGGTTTATGCCCCGGGAACCTATGACATCTCCTTTAACCGGAAAACAGGGGAATACGCCTTTGTTTGTTCAGGCCCCTGCGCTCCTGCAGTGGGTTTTTTGGGCACAGCCGTACCGCCCGAATATGGGTGGGGTACCGACTTGCCCATGTGGAGCACCGATGGGGTCAACTATAAGATAGTCAACCTGTGGCTCACGGAAGGAGAAGCCGGTTTCAGGGTGAATGACGATCCGGCTCAGCTTTGGGGGGGGACCGGGTTTCCCGATGGGACTGCCACGCAGGGAGGCCTTCCCATTCCTGTGGTGGCAGGCCATTATGAAGTCCTTTTCAATGTCTTGACCGGGGAGTACCATTTCATCTATCCACAAATGGGCATTCTCGGGTCGGCCCTTAATGGCTGGGAGACCGATATAGATATGGTGACCGCCGACGGTTATGTTTATACGCTTTTAAATCAGATATTTACCGACGGATCTGTCAAGTTCCGGCTCGATAACGACTGGGCCGCCAATTGGGGGGGATTTGACTTTCCGACCGGCAGCGCCATTTGGAATGGACCCGATATACCGGTTATGGCCGGAACCTACAACGTCACTTTCAATATCCTGGAAAACTACTACATGTTTGAGGCCATTACTTGTCCGGTCCCGGGCATCCGCTGCCCCGATCCTGTTTATGTGACCAACGATCCCGGAGTATGCGGGGCCCTGGTCTGGTATCCTGATGTGGTGCCAGCTCCCAACTGTGGCGGTGAGGGGATAACTATCGTGCAAACGGCCGGACTGCCGTCGGGATCACTCTTCCCGGTGGGAATCACCACCAACAGCTTCCTGCTGACCAACGAACAGGGACTGACGGCTGAATGCAGCTTTGACGTCATGGTCTATGACATGGAACCCCCCATCCTTAGTGACCTCTCGGTGGAATTCAATCCCTTCTCACCTCCTAACCACAAAATGACTCCCATTACCCTCAACTATACGTTAACGGACAACTGCGGAAACCCCACCTGTGACGTTTATGTCTATTCCTCGGAGCCGGAAAACGGTATTGGCGACGGTAATACTTTGGTGGACACGGAGGTCATTGATGCACACCATATCCTGATCAGGGCAGAACGTTCCGGCCCGGGTGAGGGCAGGTATTACTATATCCTCCTGATATACCATGACGAGAGCTGGAATTCTGATTACCGCCAGGTAACCCTGTTTATGCCGCATGATAACAGGGATAAGGGAATGACCGGGAAGAAGAAATCAGCCGTCATTTTCCTGCCTCAGGAAGAGGTATCCGGTTTACATCTGTGGCCCAATCCTACTACGGGAGCCTTCAATCTGCAAAGTGGTGGCGCTCCGGAAACATTAAGCCGGTATATCCTGACCGATGTCACGGGAAGGGAACTGGAAACGGGAACCATCATGGGGCAGCAAACCCTCCGGCTGGGTGAGCATCTGGTACCGGGACTCTATTTCATCAGGGTCACGCAGGGATTGGAATCGCAGACTGTGAAAGTGGTCAGAAAGTAAATAGAAAAGCAATCTCCTGAATAAGAAAACCCCTCCTTCCGCGGGGAAGGAGGGGAATCTGCAAGTAAAAGGGAGATTATTAATTCTGTCAGCGTTTACAGGGCGGGTAAAGATTTCCGCAGGCCCGGTTCAGGGGTACCTTCCTTCACAATGTCGGTGAACCGTACTTTGGGGATAGAGGTATCGCTGAGATGGGCGGCCTTCATAACCAGGTTGTAATTGGTCAGGTCAAGGGAAAGATCGGTGGCGAAGTCGGCGGGCATCACCACAATGCGGAAGACCTGGTTTTCCCATTCAGCAGGCAGCAGGGTGGCCAAATCTATATTACCTCCGAGGAAAACCTGCACATCCTTGACGGTATAGTCGAAGTTGTATTGGAGGAGACCCTCCTCAAGAACTACGGTCTGCGGCAGCAGGCGCCACACATCCAGGGGTTTATTATCACTGCCGGTCACCGTTTCCCAGAGGATGTATACCAACACAATGTCGCTCTCATAAACCTGAATGGTATTCGGGAATTTAAAATAGAGCATGTAGTCATTGGCTTTAGTGAAGTCACCCTCGATTTCGAAAGCAGATCCCAGGATGTTCACCCCGTCCTTGCCGTCTTTTCCGTCGATCCCATCGTATCCGTCCCTTCCGGGTTCTCCCACGCAGGCAGTCAACAGGGCTATGGCCGCCATCAGGATCATTGCTTTCATCGTTTTCATGACTATCAGTTTTTTTAATTGGTAAAACAATTTACAGGTCTAATTACAACATTAATGCCAATTTGATTACAAACAGGGGAAAAGGGTATCATTCTGCCTTCATTTAGTGAAGCGGCCGGTTTGTCTACCCTGATGAAGTGTGGTTAAATGGTTTATTTTCTGTTCAGTATGTATTTTTCAAACAGGTCGATTCCTCCGAAATAACTGAGCAGAATGAGAATGTGAATATAATGGTGAAAAACGATCATCGAAAGATAGACCAGGAGGAGCAGAATGAAATAGCACCGCTGATTCCAGAAGAAAGTGATCAGTTTCCCGATCCGGGTTTCGCCTTCGGCTCTTTCATTCCGGTAAAAGAAGGTGTGGTAGGTGACATAGAAGAAGGCGGCCAGCAGGAGCAGGAGGTATCCCGCAGGGATGATATGGTCGCCCTCTTCCAGGGAAGCATAGAGGTTCATCAGGATGATGGGTCCTGCGTCCATGCCGGTCACCGAGGTATGGATATCATTTCTTCCTTCCACGTCTCCGATGATCACCACCTGGTTGTCACCCAGCAGGTAATCTTCAAAGAGTCCGAGCTGGTAATAGGTTTCGCCTTCGGTGATGAGATCCTGGGAATAGCGGAATTCGGGGATGACCGTATTGAGGACCCATCTGCTGTCGTGGGTGTAATAGCGGACCGGGCCCCACCGCTTCTCTTCCATTTTTTTTCCTGAAACGGCTTCCCAGGCGACCAGAGGCATCTGGCGCCATCCTTCATAGGTGATGAAGCTGTATTTGAGAAATTGGGCATTGAGAAAGGAGGAGCGGTATTGTGACAAACCGGTGGTTCCTGTAAAGACCGGTGGAGTGACCTTTTTTTCCTGGTCGTTGTAATAAGCGGGGAAGACGATTTTGTTTTTTTGGCTGAGGCGCAGGAGCACCTCCTGCAGCAGGCTGTCGGCCTGGGGGTCTGCCGACGGGAATTCAAAGAAGATATCGCAGAGGATGAATTTGATCCGGTCGGCGTTCTGGTCGAGGATGTTTAGTTTGTCGGCCAGCATGCGGCGGTCGGTGACCACGGCATTGGTGAGGTGGTCGTTGTCGAGGGGGACCAGGGCGTTGTTGCGTGAGCTGTTGAGGAGGAGGAATTTTTCAGGAAGGTCGCTGCCGGGCGTTTTATGGAGGATGTACTGGTTGATGAACGAGCGCATGCTGAAGTAATCGTTCATGAAGCCAAATCCGTCGAGGTAGTTGACGTGGCCCAGCCAGAGAAGAACCAGGGCGATCATCCAGGCGGCGTGGAGGGTGGAGAGGAGGGCCCGCAGGGGGGTGATTCCAGGGAACAGCGCTCCAAGGAGCCTGCCGGGGAGCTTCACCAGGCCTGTGCCGATTGGGTGATACGCAGCTCCTCGCAGTCCGGGAAGGACGGCATCCTCCTCAGGAGGAGTAGTGACGGGATCTGATCCTGAAGGCCCGGAAGACCCAGGGTGGTTGGTGATGGGATCAGACTCCAGGATTCCGGCACTCCCTTGGTGCCCGGGGTCAGCAGATCCCTGAGGATGGACAACCCCCAGAGTGCTGTCCTGATTTCCGGCATTCCATTTTTCCGCCTGGTTGACTTGTTCTTTCTCCATAATCTTGATCCCCTGTCATCTGATGAATACGAAGCCGGCCCAAAGGGAAGGCTGGTCGCGGTAGGTTTCCTTCAGTTCGTTTTGGGCCTTCAGGAAGGCCGTTTCCGGGTCGCTGCCGCGGACCAGGTGATTGTAGAAGTGGTCCATGAGTTCCATGGTTTCCAGGTCAGGAACCTCCCAGAGGGAGACGATTATACTGTGGGTGCCTGCCATGAAAAGGGCCCGTTGCAATCCGTAGACTCCTTCGCTGCCGCGGATCTCACCCAGTCCGGTCTGGCAGGCCGACAGAACCGCCAGCGCTGTTGACGAGAGGTCGAGATGGGAGATCTCCCAGGCGGTGAGGATGCCGTCGTCGCGGCCGGGGAGTCGTATTCCGTTGACCCAGGCCTGGTTGGCGCCGGCCAGGAGAAGCCCTGACCGCATCAGGGGAATGCCCGAAGCAGTGATCATCTCCTGAGCTGTCGGCAGTTTCATTTCCCCGGGAATGGGATCTCCGCCGGCCGGAGGGAGGCTGAAGCCGTGGCTGGCCATGTGGATGATGGCCGGGGCATGGCCGGTGAGGGCCTTGAACCGTTCTTCGGTGGCGTCGCTTCCAGTGTGCGTGGTCGCTGGCAACCGGTTCTCTTCCAGGAGCCGGCTGATGCCCTCCGCTTCCACCTTCGTTCCGGGTAGAAACTCCCAGGCGTTGCCCCTCAGGCTACGCCATCCTTCCTGCACCGCCTGGGGCTCCTGCTGCTGATCCTCACCTCCCCTCCTTCCCGAGCTCCTTGCTTCTGCGGTCCAACCGGATGCTTCTGCACCTCGACCTGACTCTTCTGTTGCCGGTTCTGACTCTACTGTGGTCGTTTCCGGCTCTTTTATGGCCTGACCGGACGGTGCCGGTGGCGGAACGGTATTGTAATCGATACCTCCGAAAATCATCCCTGAAGTGGGTTTTTCAGGATCCTCATGGTGGACCAGGCTTCTGGTGGAGGCCAGGTTGATCAGTTTGACCTGGTCGGAGAGCACCTTACCCTCATTAATGGGGAGAGCTGCAAAGGCGATGCGGTGCAGGAGTCCGGAGGGGGAGTAATAGAGGGTAGTGATGCCCTGAAGCTCCTTCTCAAGAGGTTTCCAGAGCAGGGGGGTTAGAGCGTTGTTTTCGGCAGAATAGAGTTCATCGGGATGGAGTGCCAGGAGTTGTTCCAGGCGGTCGCCGGTGGTAAGGAACCGCAGGAGGGGCCATGGATCCTCCTTGCGCAGTACCAGGGCGCAATACCAGGTGGTGTCGCTTTCGTGCCAGGGATCGGCATTGCGGAAGGAGACAAATTCGATGGCTGCCTCCCCGGGGCGGAGGGCCTGGCGAACCTCCCTGAAGCTGGTCTCCGCGGCAGTCAGCATGCCGAAGGAGGAATGACCTGACCGGGGGAGCTGGGTCACCCGTTCCTTCATCTTCTTAAGCAGTAGCTCTTCCCGGTTTTGCAGGGCCGTGGGATCCTGGTGCCGCTGTACCGGCGGTAGCGCCAGCAGCTCCTCCAGCGTAGCGCGGAGCGACTTCTGTTCTGCAGCCAGCCGCCACAGCAGGGTGTCGTTGCAGGCGGTCACGGCTTGCTGGAGTTTGAGGGCAGATTGCAAAAGGATACCCTTGAGAAAAAGCTGATTGTTATAGATTTGACCCGTCAGCTCCGGATGGTGGCCCTGATGCCGGAACCACAAGGCATGGTGATAGTCAAAAAAGCGGGTGGCAAAGCCCGCCATAAAGGATTCCATTTCATGCTCTGACCAGTAAAGAAGGTTTTTCTCCACCAGAGAAATAAGGGAGTGGTTGTTGGCCAGGGAGGTGGTGAGTGCCGTGTCGATAGCGCCGGCACCCTCCAGGGCGATGCTCCTGTTGATGCGATGGGTCAGGCAGTCGGGGTGCTCCTCCCTCCCGAGGGCGCTATAACTGGCAACGGCTGAGGAGGCCCATGCTGCGGCCCGCTCAAAATTACCCCTACGGAGGTAAACCAATCCCAGGTTCCCCTTCAGGTTGGCATAATGACCCCAGGTCGTATCCTGGGTGGCCCTGTAGAGGTCAATAGCCTGTTGATAGAGGTTTGCGGCCTGGTCATAATCATGAAGATACCAGTGGATGGTGGCCAGCGTACCCAGGTCGGAGGCATAGTCGGCTTCGTGGATCCCACCGCGGGGCGCTGTTTCCACCAGCCGGGAGTAGAGGACCAGGGCCTGTTGGTAATCTTTTTTGTGGATGGCATGAACCGCCCTGATGGATTCGTAGAGCCGCTGAGTGAGCGTGTCACTGCCGGCCGCCGTTGAACGGCGGGCCTCCTCGGCCACCCGGAGGGCCCGCTCCGCATCGCCCATTTTCATGTATACCAAAGCCAGCTCCATCGACACCCTGGCGGCCTGCACCTCCGCTGCGGGAGCTTCCCCATATAGGGAGACCGCCTTCAGCAGATGTTTCTCGGCCTTGTCGTATTGACCCTCCTGGGTATAGAGAACACCCAGGGTATGGTAGTTGCCGGCTTGTTGCGCTGACGTACTTATCGTTTCCAGCCAGGGCATCATTTTTTCCAGGACGGGCCTTAGTTTGTGGTATTGTCCCGTTTCCCCGTACCAGGTGAAGAGGTTCAGACAGAGGGAAGGCTCCCGCTCCTGCTGCTCAAACAGGGTGTCGGCGCGCAGCAGTTCCAGGTAAAGAGGCTCTGCTTCCGCAGGATGACCGGTTTCGTAAAGATTATTGCCCACACCAAAGAGAAAATCCTGGTAATCGCGGCTGCGGCAATCCCCTATTTTGCGGGACTGGGCGACAGCCTCCTGGAGGCTGGCCAGCGCTTCATCTTCCCTGCCCAGGGCCCGGAAACCATCGGTCCTGTTGAGGTATATCCACACCAATTCGGCCGGGGAGGCCCCGTTCCTGTCACCCATGGCCAGGAAAAGCGCCATGTAGGGCAGAGCCAGGTCGGGTCGCTTCTCTTCTACCAGAGTGACCATTACCGCCTTGACCATCTCCGGGTCTATCCGTTCTTCAGGCGTCAGCAGTGACAGATCACCGGTTTCCTGGGTCCTCCCGGGCAAAGGAATGAACCCGGCGAAAAGAAGCACCACCACGAAAATCAGAATACCCTCCGGCAGAAAATCCTTCCTTTTCCTCCGGAATAGAACCGAATTTCCCTGCGGTAAATCCTTTCTTTTCCTCCGGAAGAGAACAGAATCCCCCTGGGGAGCACGGGCCGGAAAGAGCGCCACCGGTGCCTTGAGATTACGCTCTACCGGTGCTGCGAGATCACGCTCCATCGATGCCGGGGAATCACGCTCCACCGGTGCCTGATGATCACGCTCCGCTGGGTTCGGCAGACAGGGGTTGTGCCGGGAGTGATTTTTCATTTTCCGGAGGCGTCATTGAGGATCAGGTCAATTCTATGTCTGAGCCAGTCGCGGGCCTCTTCGGGGGAATAGAGCCCAATGGCCCGCTGGATCTGCCGTTCTTTTACCAGGGCGGGGTGTAAAAACGCGAAGATCTCTTCCTGGCCGGGGGCGACACCTGCATAGGAGAGCGAGGCCAGGTGCCTGATGATATCGTCGAGAAATACCAGTGAAAAGGGAGGGATATTTATGGGAGGGGTCTCCTCTTTCCCCGAGGGGGCATCCCTGAATAACAACCTGATGCCAGAGATTCCAAAGGAGTTTAGGTAGGTTCCCGCCGGTGAGGCGGAGGCCCCAAACCAGCGCTCCCGTGTGAGAAACAGGGTGTCGTTCTGACCGATGATACGGGTGATGGAGTGACCCTCGTAATCATAGCGGATGACCAGCTGTCTGTTGCCACTGAAAGCCAGCTGGCTCAACCCTTTGCAGAGTAGGGTATCTTCCCTGACCAGAAGAACCAGTCCCGAGTCGGGTGTGAAAGCCCGCTTGAATTCAAAGTCGCTGCGCAATGCACTGAGGCTGCGCGTGGCCAGCATCAGATCACGGCCCGGCTGGCTCAAACGGGCCGATACCACCACCACCTTGCGCAATGCCCTGTCGAGAAGGTGTACTTCATCGGTAGCCCCGGAAAAGGAAAATGACTTCATCTCCCCTTTCAGAAGGTCGGGATTGCGCAGGTCGGGAGCTTCCACAATGACTCCCTTGTGCAGGGCCATCCCCTTATAGGAGACTTCGCCACGTACCATCACCACCTCGTAGGGCGTGATGGCCACCAATCCTAATGGAAGTATTAGGGCAGCAAGGCCAACAACAAGGGCCGAAAAACGAAATGTTAATTTCATAGGTCAGGTTTTTTCCCGGAAAACAGAACCTGAGGATCCTGATTCCCATTCATTTTCTCCCTCAAAGATAATATTCATATTGTTATCAGGGATGAATGGACTATAGGAATCTGACCCGGTTATTTTCGGGGAGGGCTGACCTTGAGGGAGCTTTTTTGGTGGAAGGTCCGGCCGAACATGTCGGTAGCTTTTACTTCGATGGTATGGAGGCCTTCGGTGGCAATGGCGGGCAGGGCGGCCTGCCAGAGATGGGTGCAGTCCCTGGGATTAGAAGGTCTTCTTCCGGGCAGCAGTTCTTCGCTGCGATCCCAACGCCAGAGTTGTTCCAGGAAGGCAGGGTCTTCCTTTTCGGTATGGTTCATGGTAGTCCATTTCCCGTCATCGATGCGGAATTCCACCTGGTCGCCCTTGCGCCCCATAAAGAAGTTGACCGTTATTTGGGCCCCTGTTCGCTGGTTCACAGGCACCACACGGGGATGGGTGATGTTCATCTGTACTTCGGCAGGTTGCCCGGCCACCTTGTAGTCGATGGTGTAGCTGTTCCCGTCAATCTTCAGGAAAGCGTATCCTTTGGGGGTTCCGTCACTCATGGTGGCCACAGGAATCCCTTTCTCATTGAGTTCTCCCTTGTGCCAGTCGCCGCAGCTGGTCGCGCTGTTGAATTCGTGGAGGGGTTGGCTTCCATGCCATCCCTCCTGCGGGCCGTAGAAGTTCTGCCGCTGAAGGTGGGTATGGGCCGACATGACCAGCACGTGAGGGAAGTCCTTCAGAATGTCAAAGAGTTGTTGGCGGCAGGCCAGGCTGAACTCCTCCGATTTGTTGCTGAGGAGGGGAATATGGAAGGAGAGAATCACCAGTTGATCTTTATCGACATGGTGGAGGTCGTTGGCCACGAAAGCCAATTGGTCGGGTCGCAATCCCCCGCGGTAGCGACTTTTGCCCTGCGGATCGGGGTAAAGGATGTCGTCGAGGATGATGAAATGGGCTTTCCCGTAGTTAAAGGCGTAGTTGGCCGGGCCGAAATGGGATTCAAAGGTCTCGTCGGCCAGGGAGTCGGTTTTGGCCTCGTAATTCTCGTCGTGGTTTCCCATGGCATTGTACCAGGGGATGCCCACCCTTTTCACCGCTTCCATGTAAGGCAGATGAAGGTCGAGGTCATCCCAAGCCAGGTCACCCAGGCTGATTCCCAGGGAGATCCCTTTGAGGCCTGCCAGTTCATCAATGATTCCGCGGTTAAAGAATTCCACCTCTTCGCGGTTGAGCGGCTGGGGATCTCCCAGCACCAGTGCGGTGATCTGATCCCCTTCCTCAGAAGGGAGGAGCCCGAAGTCAACCGATCGGGGCAGGGGCCCTGTGGGTGAGACCCCGGGGTATTTATACCCCCTTGGGGAACCTTCGGGCTTGTGGATATAATAAAATTGGGGAAGGTTGAATGCGTTAAGCGGAAGAGAATAGTGAGCAGGTTTGATGACAAAAAGGATGTTATCGTTGCCCACAGGGAGGGCATACTCCCCCTTAGTGCCGGTGAGGGTTACTTCCCTGCCGTTGGAGACGGCCACCCCGGGAAGGCCTTTTTCCCTTCTATCCTTTTTCCCGTTGCCGTTCAGGTCAACGTAAACGGTTCCGGTTGCCACTTTCCCCGCCTCTGTGGTTACGGTTCCGGGTTGGGCAGCAATCCTCTCCGTGCGGGCTGTCTTTAAACCGGTATTTTCTGACCTACTCCCGTTTCCGGCCATCAGGGCAGCCGGGAGCACCAACATAAACAGGGCAATCCATTTTCTCATCACAATCGTTTTTTGTTAAAGAACAAACTTAGTGAAATCGCTGGAATGAAGGAAGGATGCAAGCATGTTTGGTTAAATTGATTAATTTCCCCCCAATTAAGAGAGACCATGAAGCACCAGTTAAGTGAGGTATGGGTCAAGGCGTCGATTGCCGGGACGATATGGGCGGCGGCAGAGATTGTTCTGGGGAGTTTCCTGCACAACCTGAAGGTGCCCTTCACGGGGAACCTCCTGACGGCCATTGGGATGGTGATCCTCATCTCTTTCGGGTATGTGTGGCGTGACCGGGGGTTGTTCTGGAGGGCAGGACTGGTTTGTGCGCTGATGAAGAGCATGTCGCCCAGTGCCGTCATCTTCGGACCGATGATCGCCATCTTTGCGGAATCGCTGATCCTGGAATTCTTCACCCGCATCACCGCCCGGAGCATGGCCGGCTATCTGTTGGGCGCCATGGTGGCCATGTCGTGGAACCTCTTCCAGAAAATCGTCAATTACATCATTTTCTACGGCGAGGACATCATTGGCGTCTATACTAACCTGCTGACCATGGCGCAGAAGCAGTTCCGGATAGAAACCGATATCGTGTGGTTGCCGATATTCATTCTGTTGGGAATCAATTTGGTATTTGGATTGGTGTCGGGACTGGTGGGTATCAGGGCAGGGCGCAGGCTGCAGGAGCGGAAGCTGACCGCTCAGCCCACGGCCATGAAGAACCCTGTCGAGGAGTTCAAACCAGGGTCCTCGCATCCCTTTAATTATTCACTGGTCTGGCTGGCTGCTGATTTTCTGATGATCGCCGGATCCTTCCTGTTGCTGGCCCATACTCCTCCATTGGTGTGGATCACGGCCATCACGGCCACCACCCTACTGTGGACCGTCCGCTACAAGCGCGCCTTCCGGCGGCTCTCCAAACCCAAATTCTGGATCTTCTTCATTTTCATCACCCTGCTCACCGCTTTTGTCTTCACCAGGGCCGGAACCGGCAGTTATACCCTCGGGGAAGCCCTGATGACCGGTATCAAAATGAATTTCAGGGCAGTGGTGATTATCACCGGTTTTACGGTCCTGGGCACCGAACTTTACAATCCTGTGGTCAGGGCGTTTTTCATGCGGACGTCGGCCCGGAGCCTCCCCCTGGCCCTGGAACTGTCGGCCGAAAGCCTCCCTTTTTTCATTGCCAACATGCCCGACCTGAAGAGCATGGTCAGACAGCCTTCGGCGGTTCTCCGCCAATTCATGCTCCATGCCGAAGAGCGCCTCGGGGAGTTCCGCAGCGGGAACCGGAGAAAAGTTATTGTGGTGACAGGTGGGGTGGGAGAAGGAAAAACCACCCTCGTCAAGGAGTTGGTGGCGGTTCTGAAGGAAAAGGGGATTCAGGCAGGTGGCATCATAACGGAGCGGATCATGGAAGAGGGACGCACAATCGGCTATGACCTGGTGGATATTGCCACAGGAACCCGGAAGGGTTTTCTTCGGGAGAACGGGGCATGCGGGCCGGAGCAGATAGGCCGGTTTACGATATGCGGGGAAGCCCTGGCCCTGGGCAACGGGATCTTGCGCCAACTGTCTGAAAACGGTGGCCACTGGTCTGGGAACGCCAGCTCTCCCACCGGTAACGCCAGCTCTCCCACCGGTAACGCCAGCTCCCCGGCCGGAAACGCCAGCAAACTGGCTGGTAGCGCTACCCCTCTGGCTGAAAAAGAGGGCCCGGTGGTCATCGTCGATGAGGTGGGGCGCCTCGAATTAAAGGGGAGGGGTTGGGCCGAAAGCCTTGACCTGCTCCTTTCACTCCCCGGAAAACCGGTCATCCTGACGGTCAGGGACCATTTCCTTGAGGAAGTGAAACAGCGCTGGAACCTCCATGCCGCTGAAGTTGTTCATGCAGGCTCCGGCACAGACCTGTACACCTGCCTTTCCCCTCTGCAATTATCAGTCCATGCCCGATAATAGCATTACGCACCTCTCTTTCCGGCTCGGATTGGGATGGACACCGCTTACCTGTCCGGCTCACTTCATCCGAATACTCCCCCGCATCCCTGTTCTTTCCCCAATGCTCCCCGGACCGGCTGCCAGACTTCAGGGATGCCTTCTCCGTATCAAGTTTCCCGGATCGTTTATTTTTGCGCCTTCCGGTTGAAGAAATAGCCGGCGATGATCAGCACCAACAAGACGACGGCCATCAGGGTAGGGGGTTTGCCCGGACTGTTGAGTCGCACGATCAGGGTGGCATAGAGGGAGGTCAGGGCGACGATGGATCCTGCGATGAGAATGACCGGAGGAATCCATCTCAATCCTGTTTTGTCGAAACGGTATTGCAGGAGTGCGATCATCACCGCTCCTAGCAGATAACCGCCGCTGGCAGCCCGCATGATGGCCAGGATCAGAAACCTGAATTTCTCTTCCACCATCTCCCAGGGAAGGGATACCGCCTCACTGTGGTAAGGCATGAAACTGCTTTTGAAAAGGTAAATCAACCCGAACCCCAGGGCAATAAACGCCACCAGGTAGTTCAAAGCTTTTCCAGGAATGTTCTGCATGACTTAAGCTCCTCATTATAAATGACGTACACTAACAACAAGGTACCACTTTTTCAGGGGAAAAGCAAGTGCTTACGGGTAAATCTGGCCTATACCCCGGATACAGTTGCTGTAGGGAACCACCCGTTTATGGTGGAAGTGGGCCATATTCTGTTCTTCTGACTTATTCTGTTCTTCTTACTTTCCCGACACCATAAGTGAAACGGATAACTCCCTGTTGGTCAAAAAAAGAAGCGGTTATCCCTATTGGGAATGCCCGGCCGATTGCGTATTTTTATTGACCCGCACTTCAACCGGGAGGTCAGGTTTTAAAAGGGATAACCGCAGGCAAGATGCGAGCTTAAAACACAATGGAGGTACTGCTATGGGAGAGATGATAGCCTTGACGATTATTCTGCTCTGGGGAGGCCATCTGGGGTGGATGTTGGTGAGTGTTGCTGTGGATCCGGCCAGTATATGGTTCTGGATGCACCTGCTGTTGCAGACCTACCTCTTTACCGGGTTATTCATCACGGCCCACGATGCGATGCATGGGACGGTGAGCCGCAACCGTAAAGTCAACAATGTGTTGGGTTTTACCGCAACACTCCTTTATGCCGGAATGTGGTATCCCATGTTGCAGAAAAACCATTACAGGCACCATCTCTATCCGGCCTCAGCAGAAGATCCCGACTATCATCCCGGCAGTCAGAATTTCTTCGTCTGGTGGTTCTCCTTCATGAAGCATTACATCACCTGGTACCAACTGGTGATTATGGCCGTGCTTTTCAACCTCGGGTTGCTGTTTTTCACCGAACTACAACTGATAGTCCTGTGGATCGTCCCTTCGGTCCTGTCCACCTTTCAGTTGTTTTATTTTGGCACCTTTATTCCGCACCGGCTTCCGCATACTCCTGACATGGGACCGCACAAAGCCCGCACCCAGAAGAAAAACCACCTCTGGGCGATGCTTTCCTGCTATTTCTTCGGATACCACACCGAGCACCACATCAATCCCCGCACCCCCTGGTGGAAGCTTTACCTGGCCAAAGGGTAATGTGGAAAAAGGATCAGGGAACCTTTCAGGAATGGGGAGTTATTTGAAGTACCCGGTAATTTCCTGGTTCACTTTACGGATGCGCTCCTCTTCCAGTTTGATTATCTTCCTGTCGTAGGTCATCAATCCGTTGACCTCCACCTCCACGTCGGTGGTCTGGGTGTAAACAGCGGCCGAGTACCCATAGGGGATCAGCTTTTTGAGTTTTTCGGCCAGTTCGATATAGGCGTCGGTGGTTTCGCGTGATGATTTGTACTGGACATATCCCCAGTTGCGGTCTTGCTCCCAGAGGTGTCCTTCCATCACCAGACCTAAACCTCCATATTCACCCAGCACGTTGGCGCGCTGAGGATCAAAGAGCCCGGGTGCCGGATCAGGGTAGTTGTGCATGTCGATGATATCGCCTGTGGGATAATGGTTTCCGCCACTGGCCGGGTTGACCAGCCGGGAGGGGTCGTAGTTTTTGGTCCACTCGGTGATTTCCTCTGTTTTAAACTGGCCCCAGGCCTCGTTGAAAGGAACCCAGACCACTACACTGGGATTGGAGATGGTCAGGTCGATGATCTCTTTCCATTCCCTGCGGTAGTTCTCTTCAGAGCGGGCGCTTCTCTGCATTTCCAGGCCGTTGAAGTAATTTCTCATCTGCCACTGGGGGGAGCGGTCGCCGCTGGGCATGTCCTGCCAGACGAGGATCCCCTCTTTGTCGCAGTGGTAATACCAGCGGGCGGGTTCCACCTTGACATGTTTGCGGATCATGTTGAATCCGAAGTCTTTGGTTTTTTTGATATCGTAGAGCAGGGCTTCATCGGTGGGGGCGGTATAGAGCCCGTCGGGCCACCATCCCTGGTCGAGGGGGCCGAACTGGAAGCAATCCTGGTTGTTGAGCTGGAGCCTGATGATGCCGTTGGCATCCCTTTTAGTGGAGATTTTGCGCATGCCGAAGTAACTTTTCACCTGATCGGCAGGGGTGCCGTTGCGCAGGAGCGTCACCTCCATATCGTAAAGGAACGGTGAGGTGGGGCTCCAGAGCTTGGCCTCCGGAACCGGCACCAGGACCTCCTGGCCGGCAGCAGCCTTACCGGTACCCACCACCTTGCCGTTGTCGAGGACCTTCACTTCCACGATATCGGAAAGCAGTGCTCCTTCCGTGGAGGCGAAAACCGACACATTGTGGCCATCGACATTAGGAATGCTCTTCAGATGGGTGATGTAAGCCTTCCCGACAGGTTCCATCCAAACGGTCTGCCAGATGCCCGTGACGGGGGTATACCAGATGCCGTTGGGCTTGTTGACCTGCTTGCCCCGGGGCTGGAAACTACGGTCGGTGGGATCCCATACCCTGACCACCAGTTTCTGGTTTTTTTCCGCTGTGAGGAAAGGCGTCACATCCAGGGAAAATGGCGTGTAGCCCCCTTCATGAGAGCCTACCTTCACGTCGTTGACCCAAATATCGGCTCTCCAGTCGACGGCGCCGAAATGAAGCACAATATTCTTTGATTTCCATGCGGCAGGGATGGAGAAGCTTCTTTGGTACCAGAGTTCCTGCTCTTCACCCACCCGTTTTTGCACGCCCGAAAGACTGGATTCCACAGCATAGGGCACCAGAATTTTCCCGTCAAAGGTGGCAGGCTGGCTGTTCCCGCGCGTGACTATGGCATAATCCCACAATCCGTTGAGGTTAACCCACTGACTTCTTTCCATTTGCGGCCTCGGATATTCGGGCAGGGGTTGGGCCGGGTCGATCTTCTCGGCCCAGGCGGTTTTGATTTTGTCCCCTGCAGGCTTCCATGCCTGCGATATGGCAATATGCCAACAACCCAGCAATACCAGGGCAAGAAAAAATTTCTTCATGATGGAAGGATTTGATTGGTCCAAATAAATGTTAAACAATAGTCGCGCAAAATAGGAAGTTTAATCCATTTTTAAAACATAATAGTTCAACATGAGGAAAAAACCCGGCAAAACTCCTTAATTTTGGTTGGACTGGGAAAGGAGATCCGGGAGAAAAGGACGGTCGTGGAGCCTGAAGAACATTACTGAACGAGACCGGAAGCGGTCTTTTACCAGCCTGAAGGAGAACATATTAACAATAATCAACCTATGAAATATCCATGCCTCGTTCATGCACCAACAGGAATGATTATACCACATGGATATTGCATCTGTTTCACGGAATAAACCACAGAAACGTATTAATTTAAACACATGAAATCGATCCGACTTGTTTTGGGTGTTGCCGTTATGGCTGCCCTGGCGACTT
>ERZ1645192.1374-NODE-1374-length-20333-cov-5.990729_pt1 | contig 20333 bp, 13 predicted proteins | sample MGYA00575354_ERZ1645192 | MGnify/ENA primary metagenome ERZ1645192 (study PRJEB40844, sample SAMN11349763) | freshwater sediment metagenome | isolation source: river sediment | host: Sediment | place: India: Faizupur Khadar , New Delhi | collected 2017-02-21 ... | reverse complement strand
CTTCATATTCAGGATCAACAGGCTCACCTTTCAGCCGTTTTTTTCGTCGTTCCTGTGCTGCGGCATAGCTCTCGGGAGTATAGCGTTCCTTCAGGGGAATGTTTAAAAGTTCATCCATGTTGCTGTATCCATACATGTTCAGAATAGCCTTGTTGGCATAAATCGTGTCGCCGGCAATGGAGGTTATGCGCACACCCAGCGGGGATTCATCCAGGGAATAACGGAAGTTACTTTCGCTGACCTGCAGCTTTTGTTCCATCTGCTTGCGTTCGGTGATATTTCGGCTCTCGCCCAGAATCGCTATGGGATTGCCGATCTCATCTCGCACCAGGCTGAACATGCATTCACCCCATAACGTCTGTCCATCTTTCGTGACAAATTCCAGTTCCAGAGAACGTTCCAGGATATAATCCGGTGGAGCGGCTATCGCCGCAGGCAGTTCAATTGCGTAAAAGTCAAAGGCGAGTTTCAACGATTCAGGCGTGAGCAGTTTGTCCAGGGGAAGCTGTTTTATCTCTTCTTGTGTCCAGCCGATAAGCTTTTCAGCAGAAGGACTGGCATACGTCACTTTTAAGTTCAGATCTGTAATCCAAACGGCGTCCTTCATGTGATCGGCGAGCAGGCGGTACTTTTCTTCGCTTTGTCTGAGAGATGCCTCCGCCTGCATGTGGTCCGTTACATCGCGTACAATGCCGCTGAATCCGATCGGTTTTCCTGAAGAATCTTTTTGCAGGGACATGGATATTTCAATATAAATTTCGGTCCCGTCCTTGCGTGTCGCCTGTAAGCCCAGTTGCTTGTTGGGTTTGCCCGTTTTATATACTTTATTATACGCTTCAAAAAGTAATTCGATGTTCTCTTCATTGAGGTATTTTTTGTAATTCAGTCCCATTAATTCTTTCCGGGAACGTCCGTGAATTCTGCATAATGCATCATTAAAAAACGTAAAGTTCCCGGCGAGGTCTAGTTCGTAATAACCATCTTCAATAGATTCAAGGATGTTTTGAATTTTATCCTCTTTGTGAATAGAGGATTTTGCTGTTCTGTTGCCACGTCTGACAGGCGTTTTGGATCTGGGTTTATTCGTCTTAGTGTTCTTCTTTTGCATTTTTCTTCCTGTTGCAGGAAAGGGACAACCTCTGGTTCACGTTTGGGAATAACACTGCAATGTTACTTATTAATTTACATGAATAATATTTTTGTGTCAAAGTTAAAAAATATCTGGCGTTAACAGGAACAAATTCCATCGGTCTTGGATTGAAATGTTTTTTCCCGGGGTTAAATTTTTTAATGATCCGAATTTCGTAATGAATAAAAAACACTTATTTGCGATGATGCTTGTCTGGCTTGATCCGACCGTATTTATCGTCAAATCGTTCGATGTCATCTTCGCCGCAGTATTCACCGCTTTGCACTTCAATAATAATAAGGTCTTCTTCTGAAGAATTCCAGACGCGATGCTTTGATTTTATGGGAATATCCATTGAATGTCCCGGACGCAATAATTTTTTCTTGCCATCCACAATCGCTGTCCCGTTACCTGCAACGACAAACCAGTGTTCGGAACGCTTACGGTGAAGCTGTAGACTCAAGCATCCGTCTGGATGAACAATGAATCTTTTGACTTTATGGCCGGGAAGATCCGATAACACTTCGTAGCTGCCCCAGGGTCTTTTTGTAATTTTCTTCATTCTTCCTACTCGAAAATTTTTATGTTAATTAGCACAAAATTCAATCAATAGAAAGACCTTTCGCTCTCGATTTACGTGACGAATTATGATAGTTGTTCAATAAAATAAACGGCAGACAGTAGTTACGTTTTAATGAATATAAAATACAAAGTGATAAGAAGCAGGAAAAGAAGAAAAACAATTTCTCTGCAAATTCGTAATCAGGCAGAAGTTATTATTTCCGCTCCCTATTTTACGCCGGTTGCGGAAATCAACAGTTTTGTTGAAGCAAAACAGAACTGGATTAATAAAACAATAAAAAAACAAAAAGATGAAACCGCTCAACACAAAGCCAGGAATTTTGAAACCGGAGAGCGCTTGTTCTATCTTGGAATTCCTTACCCTCTGGAAATTGTCTCCGAGCCTTTTGAGAACGCTGGCGTTGTATTCTTGAATGAGTCATTTTATCTCAACGCGCGGGACGATAAAGATTTAAAGAGGCATTATTTTATTGCATGGTACAAGAAAAAAGCTCATGCATTTATTCATCAACGTCTTGATGATTTCAGCCGAATGCTTAAATTACGTTACGCAAGCATGAGGATCACGTCTGCTCAAAACCGTTGGGGGTCATGTTCTGCAGATGATCGACTGGCTTTTAGTTTCCGGCTGATCATGGCGCCACCCGATGTCATTGACTATGTGATTGTTCATGAACTGATGCACATCAAAGAAAAAAATCATTCATTACGTTTTTGGCAACAGGTGGAAGCCGTCATTCCGGAATATAAAGTTCACAGACATTGGCTCCACGAGAATCATTATAGATTCATTCTCTGAGACGATTTTAGAAAGGATTGATAAAATATTAGCATGGAAAATATTGAAAGCATTAATTTGAAGCATTATGATTGTTTGGTGAAGCGTTTCCAGCAGATGAACCTGTGGATTTCCGATTATTCATTTGCCAACGTTTATCTATTTCGAAAGATCAGTCATTATGAATTTTTGACAACTGATTGCGGGGTGTTCGTTACCGGGCGGAACAAACAGATGCAGCGTTACATCATGCCATTAAATGATCCCAAAGGGTGTGACATTAAAACCTTCAATGAGATGTTGGCCGGGCGGGATTTTTTCTTCCCCGTTCCTGAACAATGGCTTGGTTATTTCCCGGAGGATACGTTCAACGTTCGTTATGACGAAAGCGAATCGGACTATATTTACCTGACGGAAAAACTGGCCGGTTTCAAAGGCAGACAATATGTTCGCCACCGCAATCATCTGAATCAGTTTCTTTCTTTCTATACTCCGAAAGAGGAAATCCTTTCTGCAAAAAATATTTCAGACGGCATGAATATTTTATATCAATGGCAGAATGAATCCCGAACGACAGCCGAAAAGACCGATTTCGAACAATGCGAAGAGGCTCTGAAAAAGTTTTTAGAGCTTGCGCTGTGGGGAACTATATATTACATTGACACCCAACCGGCAGGATTTGTTATTGGCGAGCCGCTGAACGCCGATATGTTTTGCCTGCATTTTGCCAAAGCGTCCAAGAAGTATCACGGAATTTACGAGTTCATGTTTAACGATACGGCAAAGAAATTACAGCCCCGGTATAGATACCTCAATTTTGAAGAAGATATGGGCAACAAAAATCTACGCCGGACAAAAAGCTCCTATGGCCCGGAGTTTATATTGAAAAAATATCGCGTCAGCGCGAGAGATTAGGAACTAAGAAATTTGATCAACAATCCGATAAACGTAACATCACTGCGTGAAGGCGATCAGGGGATTATTCATTCCATTGAAGGTGGCTCGGCCATTACCAGTCACCTGGCCGGAATGGGCATAGTGACCAACGCACGATTCCGCATTGCCCAAGTCAGCGGTGGCCGTATCATCATTCAGGTCGCGGATACAAGCATTGCTCTGGGCCAGGGCGAAGCCTCGAAAATAATGGTCACGAAAATCAGCGTGGATGATCAAGTCTGTCTGCCTCCCATTGAGAAAGAAATCAGTGTTGCCCTCGTCGGCCAACCCAATGTCGGTAAATCAACAATTTTTAACATTCTTACCGGCTTATCCCAGCATGTTGGCAATTGGCCGGGCAAAACGGTAGAGAAAAAAGAAGGGTCTCACCGTGCCGATAATATTTTATTGAAGATAGTCGACCTTCCTGGAACTTACAGCCTGACGGCATTTTCCGAAGAGGAACGGATTGTCCGTGACTTTATCATCATGGAAGAACCGGATCTGGTTGTGCTGGTCATGAACGCGGCGGCGCTGGAAAGAAATCTTTATCTTCTTTCCGAAGTGCTTCTTCTCAACCGACCGGTCATTGTCGCCGTCAACATGATGGATGTCGCTTCCAGCCGGGGTATCCAGATAGACATAAGAAAACTTCAGGATTCCCTGGGCGTACCGGTCATACCCATGGTGGCCAAGAAGAACAACGGCATCAAGGAACTCGTGGCTCAGATTTACTCGCTGACCATTTCCGAAAAAAAGTTTACGCCCCGGCTGCCCGAAGTATCCGCCGATCATCAGCAGATTTATCAGGACATTCTGAAACTCGTCCGGCCTTATGTCAGAGGGCCTTATACGCCTGAATGGGTCACAGTAAAATTAATGGAAGGCGACCCCGAAGCATCAAAGATGATTCAGGAAAACGCGCAGCAATCTGCGCGTGACCAGATAGAAAAACTTTTAATCAAGCATGAGGACGCTCTGCATGCCGTGGTGAACGGCCGTTACGACTGGATCGAGGCTATCGCAAGAGCGACTGTCTCCCGCTTCAAAATGGGACAGGTGGTACTCACGGACAGAATCGATCACATTCTGACCCGCCCCGTTTTCGGTATTCCTGTTTTGCTGGCAGTCATGGCCATCGTTTTTTCTCTCACTTACAAGGTAGGAGTGCCCCTGCAAAACGGTCTTAACGGACTGCTGCAGCGCTTTAGCGAGTCCTGTATAGTTTATACCACCGGTTGGCCGGACTGGCTTGTTAGCCTGCTGTTCAACGGCGTCATCGGCGGCGCCGGTTTCGTGCTTACTTTTCTGCCCGTTCTGATCATTTTTTTCGCCGTTATGGCTCTTTTGGAAGATATCGGTTACATGGCGCGCGCCGCTTTTGTGATGGACCGAATCATGCATCTGGTCGGTTTGCACGGCAAAAGTTTTATTCCCATGTTCCTGGGGTTCGGTTGCAATGTGCCCGCTGTTCTGGGAACGCGGATTATTGAGACAAAAAAAGTGAGAATGATAACCCTGCTTTTAATTCCTTTTGTTCCCTGTACCGCCAGACTGGCGGTGCTGACACTTGTTTCCGCGGCCATTTTCGGCTCTCATGCCGCTTATGTCGCATGGAGTATTATGGTGTTGAATATTGTCGTGCTGGGAATTGTCGGAAGCATTTTAAGTAAAAGTCTCCGGGAACAGGACGCACCCTTTATCATGGAATTGCCCATCTACAATACCCCTGATATCAAAACAATCGCGTCGGTGGTCTGGACGCGGACGCTATCCTTCCTCCGCAACGCCGGAACGGTTATTCTTGGCGTTTCCGTGATTATCTGGCTCTTGTCCTATTTTCCTACGGGCAAAGTTGAAGATAGCTTGCTTGCTTCATTTGGGAAACTTCTCCAGCCGCTTGGTGTTCCGCTGGGACTGGACTGGAAGATGATAACGGCGCTTCTGACCGGCCTGGTAGCCAAGGAAAATGTTGTGGCTACGCTGGGAGTTCTTTTTTCTGTGGGCAGGGAAGGTCTAACCGATATATTACCGATCATCATGAGTCATCCATCGGCCGCAGCATTTCTGGTGGTGATGATGCTTTTTATTCCTTGTGCCGGAACCGCAGCTGTCTTGAAAAAGGAAATGAACAGCAACAAGTGGTTCTACGCTACAATTATCATGACACTTATTATTTCTTATCTTGGCGGAGTGGCGGCATACAACTTTGTCAAATGGCTGGGAATCTAGGATACAAGTCCGATCTTCTTCGTATAACTTTGTTGGCTTCGTCATCGGCTCCTCGACGTATTTCCATATACGCCGGAGTTTACCCCGCGCATGCGGGGGCGCCTCCTTGTTGCCCCGCTGAAGCGGGACAGTTCAACTAACGAATTCCAGTTCACTTCGTTCCTGTAATTCAAGTTTCACTGCCGCCTCGATATCATCTTTGATTTGAAAGTTCAATAAAGGATGGAAACGATAATTGCCGCGTTCTACTTTGAATATCGAACTTGTACAATTTATGATTATATATGTAATCATAAAAAATATTTTCTTAAAATGCCGATCACGTGTTTCTTCCTGTAATCCGCAGTTTCTCAATTTCTATTTTTATGTTAGGTTACAATCGATAATCGATAACTGATTCATTGATTATCACCGATCCATATTAACAATGTTATAATAAAGGATGATACAATGAAGATCATAAAAGTATTAGCAATCTTAGCTATCACATTTTGCTTTTTAGGTTGTGCAACTATGCAAGCTATTCAAGTATCTAATCAAAACTACTCTGAGGTGGAGCAAAAATATATCCGTAGCAGAGGAGATTGTAAATTTTCTACGCCACATATCTACGGTGGGGCGGTCGTGGCCGTCGAACATATTTTATTTCCTATTATGTGTCCATGTAGTGGTGAGTCAGGTCTGGCATTTATAGCTTTCTATCCTCTCTTTTTGCCCTTTTTCATTATAGACCTGCCGCTAAGTATTGCCGCTGATACAATTATCTTGCCTTATACTACGTATAAACAAATCAAATATGGTAATGTTGACATTGGTTGTGATGAATATTACGAGAGCATGGGTATAAAACGCTGAAATTTATATAATATAAATAAAAGTAAATCCAAATGAAATAAATATAGAGGTATTGAACAAGGGGAAGATTTGTGGCTTTATTGAACAGATTTCTCTTAACAACTTGCGAAGAACAATAAATATTATAACAAGATCACTCAAACCGATCGCTGGCAGTAGGCCAGCTCCGGCTTAGCTTTTCATTGCACCTTTCTAATGGTAATCCTCAAACCTGACAGCCTAGAAAAACTGAGACTTCGTAGGTGTTAGAAACAATATTTTCTTGCAAATAAAATATCGTTTCCACCCTGTGGTTTTTGTGAAAAATGAATATTGTTAATAAACGATTTCTCTCACAACCGGTCGATATAAGAAGAGGTTACGTCGGATGAAACTATCCGGCTTTTCCATATCTTCAAAAGAATTGCAGACGTAAGTCACGACAAGATTTTTGTCCCGTGAAAACTCGATGTGTTCTTTGCCCGCGTAACAGAAATTGTTTTTATCATAAAGCGGACTCTGAGGATCAACTTCAGGTATATTGACTTCTGAAAATTCTGGTTTACTCCATGGTCCTTCAGGCGCGTCAGCGGTCTGATACAATAATTTATTGCCTTTGTTTTGTACGCTCAAATATACAGCGATCCATTTCTTTGTTGTGGGATGATACCTTACGCTCAATTCAGAAACAGAGGCATCAAGAACGACCTTAACCTTTTCAGGATCAAGTTCGTTTTCCCATGTTCCATTTTTAGTAAAATAGTCCACGGCTCCCGCCGGTTTGTCAATCATGCTCACAGGAATGCGAGCAAGGATGTTACCCAAAACGTGAACGTTTCCTTTTGAGTAATTGTACAACGGATAAAAATAAACATAATTTTCATAAACGACAGACGTTGCCGCGAAAGCGGAAATCTCCGGCTGAATCGCCGTTGCTAAATCTATATAATCGAAGATCCATGTGTTGGGGTTATCACTGGAAAAATCTTTTACCCTGGCGAATTTGTGGCCGGAAATCTTGAAATTAAAAACGTCACCTTCTCTATTTGCCAGGGTGACCTCGATTAAGGGAATGTATAGGACGCCATTGGCCATAAAAGGGTCCTGTGGCCAGAGCCATTCATTGTCGCCAAATGATGATACGAATTTTCCGTTTTTCTTTTTCAGATGATACTGAATTTTGAATTCGTTGTCTGATGAACACGTTGAAATCGCCAGCGTCGTTCCCAGTATGACATCCATATCGATTCGGTCTTTTTTCCCTTCCTCTCCGGTGACAAAGGTATCGCCGAAAAGCCAAAGCGTTCGTTGATCATCCAGTTTTATCGAATAGGCACCGTCGCCGCCGTACCAGCCGTCTTTATCGGGGAAAACAGGCAGGCATTGGCGAGAGGATGATCCTGTATAAAATTTTCCTGATATAAAATTTGAACATGAAAAAAGAGAACTGCTTAAGATTAATAGAATCAGACCAAAAGAAATATTCTTCATGCGCACATGATCATTCATGAGGTTACACCCAGTGATCAACTAAAATCTTAACACCAATCGCAATCAAAACCAGTCCGCCGAATATTTCCACTTTCCGACCGAATATTTTTGCCAGCACCTTGCCGAAAATCATTCCGGTAATCGTCATTAAAAAACAGACAATACCGATAATGAACGCTGGAATCAGAATAGGATTTTTTAAAACGGAGAAGCTGAATCCTACTGCCAGCGCGTCAATACTGGTGGCAATGGAAAGCATCAAGAGCGGCCAGCCGCGTGTCTGATCCTCACGTTCTTCATCGTTTTCTTTTTCAAAGCCCTCCCAGATCATTTTCCCGCCAACCAATGCTAAAAGGGTAAAAGCAATCCAATGATCGAAAGACGCGATAATGTCCACAATTGTCAGACCGGCCAGCCAACCGATGATGGGCATGATAAACTGGAATATGCCAAAGGCCGCCGCCAGCCTCAATACCGGAGCCAAGGATTTTTTATTGTTTGTCGCGCCGATGCCTATGGCCACCGAAAAAGCATCAATGCCCAACCCGACTGCGATAATAAAAATTGTTATTAGACTCATATCAGATAATCATTAGTATAATTTTTATTTTTCTATATTTCGTTCTACCTTGTTTGTCATTATCCGGCTTGACCGGATAATCCAGTTATGTTTTGTTGTACCTGGATTTACCCTAAATAACCTAAAGGTCACTATAGGGGTACTATAGCCTGCCGGAGTAACATCCCGCATATGCGGGACGAAAATGACGGCTGCATTGCCATTTCGTCATTTTATTCTTTGTTTCTTAGAGCATTATAAATTTTTTCCGCCAAGGACTTACCAAGTCCCGGAATATTTTGCAATTCGTCAAGAGTCGCTTCCTGTATTCCTTTGACCGACCCGAAATGTTTGAGTAATTTCTTCTTACGAGACTCGCCGACATCGGCAATGCCATCCAGAACAGATTCCATATCTTCTTTTTCTTTGACCTGATGATGATAACTCAGGGCAAAGCGATGCGCCTCATCACGAATCTGTTGCAGCAGGCGCAGCGCCTGCGGATAAGCGGACAAGTAAATGGCGTCTTTCCTTCCCGGCAGATAAACACGATCTTCGGATTTTGTCGATTTTTTCTTTGCCATGCTTTTACTGGAAATAAAAGCGCGCTCCTCCTTGGCCAGTCCAATCACATCCAGTCTGATTTTTAAATCCTTCAACACCGAAAGCGCGACATTAAGCTGTCCCTTGCCGCCGTCAACCACAACCAGATCGGGCAGATTTTCGGTATTTGCAAATCTGCGGGAAAGAACTTCATACATCATCCCGTAATCGTCCGGTTCTTCCAATGTCTCTATGCGATAACGCCGGTAACTTGATTTATCCGCATCGCCATCCTGAAAAACAACCTGCGAGCCGACAGCATTTTTCCCGCTTATATTGGATATATCGTAACATTCAATACGCCGCGGCAGTTTTGTGAGTGATAATTGATTCTGAAGAGTCTGCAGGGCGTTTTCTTTCTGTTTGCGGCTTGTGTACGCCGCAGTCCAAAGATTTCTGGCATTTTCATTGGCCATCTCCAACAGAGCATTTTTCGTTCCGATAGAGGGCACGGTTAAGATAACTTTTTTTTTGTGAGACTTAAGTTTCAAAAACGAAGTGCATTGAAACTTGTAAGTCGAACAATCCCGCTCCGCGGAGGGTATGATATCCCGTTGTCTGACTTGTGATTCATACCCGTGATTTTTCTTTTCCGTCAGCCACGCAACAATGACGTCTTCATCCGGCAAATGGTCGGGAATAATAATTTCATCCGGGATATTGACCTCACCATCATAATACTGAGTCAGGCAGGAGGAAATGATTTCGGCTATATCCATCCTGGCTTTTAATGGCGCAAATGATTTGCTGCCGAGCAGTTTCCCTCCGCGTACGAACAAAATGCAAAGCTGATAATTCTTGTCCTGCTCGTAGAGGCCAATAACGTCCTGATCTTTCTCCTGGTCCCCATCGACATTCTGTTTTTCCAGCGCGTGCTCCAGCGCGGCAATACGATCGCGCAGGCGCGCCGCTTCCTCGAAATGGAGTTCCTGTGAGGCTTCATTCATCTGTTTTTTCAGTTCGGTAATCAATTCACGGCGCCGTCCCTGCAGAAAAGAAATGACATTTCGCACCATTTTCCCGTAAACATCTTCATCAATCAGGCCTTTGCAGGGTGCCAGACATTTCCCGATTTGATATTCCAGGCAGGGCCGCGGGCGCAACTGAAAATCTCTGTTACGGCAGGTGCGCAATGGAAAGATCTGCTGCGCAAAATGAAGCGTTTCCTTCGCCGCCAAACCCGACGGATAAGGGCCGAAATAAAGTGCAGACTGATTCAGCCGTTTGCGTGCCAGTTGCAGGCGGGGAAATTTTTCCGTGGGGTCCAAGGACAAATGATAATAGGTTTTGTCATCGCGAAGCGTGACGTTGTAACGCGGACGATGACGTTTGATGAGATTGTTCTCCAGGATCAGCGCTTCTTTTGAAGTAGCGGTATTGATAAACTCGATATCATGTGCCCGCGCCATCAGAAATGGCGCCATCGGACGGGTATCCTTGCCGGTAAAATAGGAGGTAACGCGGCTTTTTAAATCATTGGCCTTACCGACGTAAATAATTTTTTTTGCCGCATCCTTCATCAGGTAGACGCCGGGACTCTTAGGAAAAGAAGCGACTTTTTCTTTTAAGGCATCCATGTGTTTCATACAATAAAATCAAATCCTTCATCCCAAGCAATCTTATTCCACTTTGGCAGGTGACCTTGGCCATTCGGTTACTTTATACATTATTTTAGGAGTTCGAGGATAATAAAAAATGCGCTTCCGCCAATGCCGATCGTCGTGGTTAAAAAGACGATGGTGCTGATAATGCTGAAAGGACTTCCTATCTTTCTATTAATGCCAGGTCTTACCGACAGGAAAATGAATAAAGCAGGATCAGTCAAAGCTCCCGCGCAGGCAAGAATAATCAGCGGTTGCGGCAGATTTTCTCCGATCAAAAAGAAAGCGAAGAGAATGAGGGCCATCATAACGTAATCAATATGGGCTTTCACAAGTTTTTTATCATCGCGGATCACTTTTTCGACAAATCCCAGAGACAAATATTTTCGCGCGATGATGACCCAGCCGATGGCTATGGAAAGCAGGATTAAAACCGCGCCGCATATTGCAAGTATTTTCATGTCATCACCTTTTCTATGCAGTTTGACTGTTCGATAAATTGGGGGATGTAGCTCTTGAATAGTTTTTTTACTTCGGGATTTTTTTCCGTGTCGTAAAGCCGCTCCATGATACCTCTGACGCCGTATTTGGAGGTTACCAGAGATTGGCCCTGCTCCTTGTACAAAGCGACAGCCGTCTGTGAAACAGCGGAGCATATGGCGTCTATAAATCTCTCCCAGACCCTGAATCCTCTTCCGTTTTTCGTGGGGTGAAGGAACGATCTGAAAAATACTATGGAGGAATTAATGGACGCCCGGACCGGCGCACCGACTTTTTTCGATATGTCATAGACCATGGACGCGATAACGAGAGGGCTGTTGTGGAGGGCGTCCGGCGGTATCTTGTTGGTTTCTGCGAGATCGGCAATGCACAGTGACAGGAAATAATCCATGGTTCCTTTTTTCCCGTAGATGTACCGATTGTTTTCCTGACTTTCATTGAAAAACACCGAACCCGGAATATCCACAATGGTGCTCGGCTGTGCCCCTATCCGGTTTTTTACGCAAAAATTTGTTATATCCACACCGGTGTTGTCGGTGGGTGACTTATAATAATCATAAGGAAGTCCGATAATAAACGAACCATGAATGGATATACCATGAGCATGTATTTTTTTGATTTTGGCCGTGTAATAATCGGCAACGGTCATTCCGCTTTTTTCAATGTCCGGGACTATGTGTTTGTTGATATGCTGCAAATTACGCATATCAAGGGACTCCAGCCCGATAAAGAAATGAGTCCCCCCGGATGCGCGAATTAATCTTAGAAGCTCTTCATCATCGGCAACTTCAATGGATATCTGTACAGCGTAATTGATGCGCAGATCGCTGGCGATGATTCTGTTTAAAAAAGAAACGAGGTTTTTCCTGCAGGGAAAAAGATTGTCCGGGGTAAGAAAATAATAACGGTTTTTAAAGTCAACAGTATCTTTTTGATAAAAACGAATTTCTTCCACGAAATCATCCGGATCCCTGAATTGCACGGATTTATATTTTCCCGGTAGTGTGGAAATTGAACAGAACTTGCAGGCAAACAGGCAACCGGTAAAGGGCGCCACCGGGTTAATCCGGAAATCCTTCAAGGGCGTATATTTGATGACCGGCAATCTGTTCAAAAGATTTATTTTCAGCGGTACCAGCGGTTCCATGTTCGGGAAATTTCCCCAAACACCATTTTCAATGAGCGTGTATCCGGAATACTCCTTTTTGAGAGTATTGTTTTTAAGATCATTCAAAATTTCAGTGATAACGGTTGAATCGCCGGCGCCTTTGACGATGGAGATGAGTTCCGGATGCGGCGCGTATTTTCTGACAAAGGTATCAACATCATCAGGCATGGTTGATACATGTATGCCACCAAGAATGACGGGTACCTTGGCGTGGTTTAAAACAATGGCGGTGAGAGCTGCCGCCGGAAAACTCGAGCTCATGGAGGAAATAAAAACGGCATCCGGCCGTTTCCCCTTTTCTTTTATGACGTCGGAAAAAAATCTGCGCTTGCCGTCCACCATGACAATGGTATGGTCTTTTGACAATCGCGCCAACTGGTTTAGGATGTATATGCCGGCGTACATTTCGATGGCCAGAGCGTCAACCATGGTGGCGCGTTGTTTTTCCGGTTGAAAATCGATAAAATTGAGGAAATTCTCAGAATTCAGTGCGCGCGCGTCCTGGTCTGTGAGATACGAGATAACATCAATCGGATTTATTGAGCCATTCCTCATTAAATCCATTATCTGGTATGTAAGCGGATTATAAACAATAAAATAGCTTTCAGGCATTGTGTGCCCATCCTTTTTTGAAAAAGAAATCATGGAATGCTATTCACTTAAAAGATAGCACACAGCTGTTTAATCAGGCAAGTTTTAAATTAAAATCAGACGGGATCGATTCTCAGGAGATATTTATCGTGCCATTTTGTCAATAAGACAATGGCAGTCACGGCACCCACAAGACACCAGAACATATCGGTTTGTGTATCCCAGATATAGCCCTGTGTTCCCAGAAAAGCCTCCGTATCCGTGGGATTAGAAAGAGAAGCAAGCCATTCAATGATTTCGTACAATGCCGAGAAAGCCAGCGGTATAGCCACAGATATAAAGCCCAGCCATTTTCCTCTCTTGAGCGTAGAGGTGCGAAACATAATTTCACGCGTGTAGATAGCCGGACCAAATCCCTGCATAAAATGTCCGATTTTGTCGTAATTATTACGGGTCCAGCCAAACCAGTCTTCCATCCAGAAGCCCAGAGGTACTTTGGCATAAGAATAGTGGCCTCCCAGCATCAGAATCACAGCATGGATGGCAATGAGGGTATACATGAGGTCCGTGAGCCGAAATTTCTTATAAGTGATCAACATGACGGGTAAAGCAATCATGAACGGAAAGGTCTCCAGCAACCAGGTAAGACGAGTATCATGAGGATGAATTCCCGACCAGATCCAGAAGATCGATACAATCATCAGCAGAATCAATGGATATTTATTCGATGGCATACGATAGCCTTCTTTATATTAATTGATTCTAGTGTAGTGTTACAATGAAACGTTGTCATATCGACCAACGGGAGATATCTTGTATATTTTTATGATCATTAAGATTTCTCGCTTTGCTTCGAAATGACATACTGAAAGATATTTATGTAACACTACACTAGTTATAATCTTCAGTATTTCGTATTTTCAAACCATTTTTCTTCCGTGAGCATGATCGATCACATAAATCAAAAAATCATGCTATGCCATATCCCCTCTGAGTTTTGAGACGATGTCATGTAAATATTCGGCCGTCACGTGATGAGGGTCGATGGGCGTACCGGCGATGAGCTCCACCTTGGAACGGAAGCCCCTGCTCCAACGCGATTTGGCGGCTCCTTTTTTTCTGCTGAAAAAGCTTCCCCACAAACCGCGCAGCGCCAGAGGAATCACAGGCACGGGATCCCGGGCTATGATTTTTTCGATGCCCGGTCTGAATTCATTGATGTTGCCGTCATGAGTCAGCATTCCTTCGGGAAATATGCAGACAAGCTCCCCGTCTCTCAGCGCCGCGGAAATTTCGTCAAAGGCTTTTTCATACACCTCAGGCGCTTCTTTTTTGGATGCGATGAGAATAACCCGCCCCTTTCTGAAGATATAATTTAAAACCGGTATGTTGAAGAATGCGCGATCCATTACAAAGCGCGGCCTTCTCTGTATTGAACCCGCTACGAAAAGCGTATCGACAAACGTGACGTGGTTGCAAACAACGACCACCGGACCTTCATCGGGGATGACGTCCAGATTATATCTTTTCACGCGGTACATAATCTTGGAGATGACCCACATGATAAAACGAATGACAAACTCCGGGACCAGGGAATAGATGTAATGGGCCACAAACAGGTTCAATATGACGACGAACAGGAAAAAGTTGGGAATAGAAAATTTGAATACACCGAGCAGAAGAGCCCCCAAAGCAGCAGCTGCTACCATAAAGAGAGCGCCCATAATATTGTTTGCGGCTATGACGCGGGATCTGACTTCGGGCCGTGTCCTAACCTGAATCATGGAATACAAAGGCACGATGTATATACCTCCGAAAATTCCAATCATCAGGAGATCCGTCAGGACTCTCGTGTTGCCGGGAATACTCATAAACGCGCTGATGTTCATCAGTGGCTGATGGAGCGGCAGCGCCGGTGCGGCAAACGCCAGGTCTATGCCGAAAATGCTGAGTCCCAGAGACCCCAGCGGTACAAGACCCAGTTCAACCTTTTTCCCCGAAAGACGGTCGCAGAGAAGCGAGCCCAATCCGATGCCGATGGAAAACATGGTCAATAAAAGCGTGACCACCTGTTCGGATCCGTGTAGAACATATTTAGTGTAATTCGGCAGCTGGCTGAGGTAGGCGAGGCCCAGAGCCCAAAACCAGGCAATGCCAAGAATGGAAAGAAAGACCGATCGTTTCTCAGCGGAAATTTTCATGGTGTTTAATGTTTCAGTTACAGGGTTGATGTTAATTCTTAAAGCCGGAGATTCTGCCTCGGCGCGGGGAATCATCATGCTGGCGAGCCATCCCATCACAGCAACAGCTATCATAACAACGCCGACCCAAAGCTCACCTTTCTCCGTCTGCGCGATGAATCCCCCCGTGATGGTGCCGAGAAGTATGGCAATAAAGGTACCGCTTTCCACCATCGCGTTTCCGGCCACAATTTCTTTGCTTTTGAGATGTTGGGGAATGATACTGTATTTGACCGGTCCAAAAAAGGCAGCCTGACATCCTATAAGGAAAAGAAGAATCATCAACCAGAACACACTGCTATAGTAAAACGCGAAGGCGGTCAGAACGGCAATGACAATTTCCGCGAATTTAATGTATCGTATAACGATGGATTTTTCGTATTTGTCGGCAATCTGTCCCGCCGTGGCTGAGATAATGAAGAACGGTAGGATAAGGAGGCCTGCCGCCACATTGATCAGGATGTCGGAGCTTGATGGGAATCGACTGCTCATTTTATAGGCAAGGAAAAGTATAAAGGTGTTTTTGAAGACATTGTCATTGAAAGCGCCAAGGAACTGTGTCCAAAAAAAGGGCGCGAATCGCTTGACTGTCAGAAGGCCGAACTGACTTTTCTCCACATCTGCTTCCTGATTTTTGGTGTTCAACCGTACCTCCGTATTGAAAATTTCTATATCATTCCGGAAAATAAAATTTCTAAAATAAAACGAAGAAAGAGAGAATATTTTTTAAAATCTGATGAAAGAAACGAATGTTCAGGTCAAGCATATTCATCATGATATATCAGCAATCGAATGACGCATCCAAATTCAATCTTAAATTCTTGAATACATGAAGCGGATTATCAACATTTCAATGATTCATCAATCCGTTTATTTTAATTATCAGATGTAAAAAGTTAAAACAAGATTGAATATCGATAACCTCTATGCCTATTGTTTGTTCACGTTATTGGCATGTTGAAATGTTCATATAAAAATTCTAACAAGGGGGGAAAATATCTTTGCTATAAAACCAATGCTCATTGTTCATTGTAAACAATCGTTGATTTGGGGGATCAGATCAAAACCGGTCACGGGGAGCCTAATTTTCTAAAGATAAAAAACATGTCGTATCTATGGAAAAGGGATCGCCATCCTCAAGAAAAATATTGATCGCTGCCATGCTTACATCCGGTCAGCCTTTTGGTGGAAATATATGACAAGCATTTTTCTGTTCGCTGGACGTATAGTGCTGATGATGGGTCTCGCAGTGCTTTATGTCATCGTCAGGGAAATCCGTAAGTTTAAAAATGATACCAGGGAAACGACGTAAGTAGCCAAATTTTTAATGTCTTTACGTGGTATTAATCAAGAAATATCATGGACTTATATTATCAAGGATTTTTTATGGTCATACGCAAAAAAATCCTTGCTTTTTTAAAATTGTTAGAACATAATTGGTACAGTGGTAGTACCAATATGGATGTTGTCAGGCAAGGAAGTAAGTCTATTTAACATATCAAGACATAATGAAATACAGCGCGTTCTCTATTCATTGGCGCTGCGGGATTCAAATACGGGGTGAATATGATGGAAAATGCGGTTGCAGAATTGATACCCGTTGAAAAAATGAAAGCTCCCGAACAAATCGCCGAGATGTTGTTAAAATACATTTTGCGCGGCGGAGTAACTCCCGGTGACAAATTGCCTCCGGAACGGACTCTTGCGACACAACTCAACGTGACACGGGCGACTCTCCGTGAAGCCTTAAAAAAACTCGAACAGTTGAAACTCATCACCATCCACCAGGGCAAAGGAATCATTATTGAGGATTTTCATTACGCTTCCATTGATTTATTATTTTCACTCCTGGTCATTGGCGGGGAAATCGACCTGAAGATTCTGGAAAATATTCTGGAAGCAAGGGAACTGTTTGGAACGGATGTGGCCAGATGCGCGGCGAGACGGGCCGATCCCAGCGATTTAGAACAAATGAAAATCCTGATGGCGAAACTGGTCGAAGCAACAGACCCGGGAAAATTACAGCAGTTGGATTTTGAATTCTTCCGTCAACTGGCGTTGGCCAGTAAAAATATCGTTTACATTCTCTTGATGAACACCATCAAAACAATCCATGATAAACATTTGAATCTGTTTCTGCCGTTATCCACAAGCTTGGATACGACATTGCAACAGGAGATATTACAAGCGGTAATCGATCGCGATGAGGAAAAAGCTGCCGAGAAAGCCCACGCTTTTCTGCAGACGGGTATAGAGTTACTGAAGTTTTTAAAAGCTGGTTAGAGAAATTTAGGAAGGAGTAAAAAATGCAGACTGCCAGAAAAATCGATGACTATCCTGTTGAAAGCACCGAAAAACTGAACGTCCTGAAAATTCAGCGCACCTGTGTTCATGACGGCCCCGGTATCCGCACGACGATTTTTTTTCAGGGATGCAGGCTCAGATGCCTGTGGTGTCAGAATCCGGAAGCACAATTGATGAAGTCCGTCCCCGCTTCCGATGATAATTATTCCGCGGTCAGCGTCATGGAAGTGGTGCTGCGCGATAAGGATTATTATTCCGTGACAGGCGGTGGAGTAACGCTCAGCGGCGGAGACCCCCTTCTGCAGGAACCGGAAAGTTTGACAGGCCTGCTTAAATTATTGAAGGATGAAAATATTCACATCGCCGTGGAAACCTCCTTGCATGTGCCCTGGGAGAATGTTGAAAAAATTGCTCCGTACGTGGATTTGTTTTTGGTGGATTTAAAAGTTGTCGGTGATGACGACCTTCATAAAAAACTTGCTAAACAGGACAGCGTATTAATCCACAGCAATCTCAAAAAGCTTATTGCCTTGAAATCTGAAATCCAATTCCGCATGGTGATGGTACCCGGTTACAATGACAGCGAGAGCCAGATCAAGGCGACGGCGGATTTCCTGAAGTCTATCAATTATCATTCCATAGAATTATTGAAATACCACAACATGTATGAAGATAAAGCCAAGCGCCTTGGACTGGTTCGTGAATCGCTGAACATTACGCCGGATCAGAGTTTTGAATCGGTTAAAAAGGCTGTCACATTATTTCAATCGCTGGGCGTCAACGCTAACTGTTACGAACTGGATGCATCCCGGAATAAGGCTGCCTTCAGCCAGCGTGTTTACGACATTAAAAAAGATATCCGTGAAAGCAAATATCATCTTTGTTTTGAAGTATCCAAACTGAAAACGGAATTTTACAAAAAAAACGGTTTCAAGAAACCGACGAATATTCACCGGGCGGAGCGCCTTGATTACGTGTTGAAAAACAAACAGGTGATCATTTATCCCCATGAACTGCTCGTCGGTAATTTCACGTCCAAGCGAGTCGGAGGCCAGGTGTGGGAGGAACATTACGGGGTTCTCTTTGCGTCCATTATGCATCAGATTCATCGCCAGACGCCGGTGGCCTTTCAGTGTTCATGGAAGGACAAACTGTATTTTTATTTCAAAATATTGCCTTTCTGGCGGAAACACTGCCTGATGACAAAAGTGAACAAAAAGCTGTCCGATTTAATCTTAAACGTTTCACGGTTATGTGAAATGAATGTTGGCTTTAACAACAACATGGCGGCTATTGCTCATTTTATCGTCAACTTCGAACGCGTTCTTACGCTTGGAACGACCGGCATCATCAAAGAGCTTGAGGAAAAACAAAAAGAAAAGCCGGAAAATGATCCAACCTTTTATCAGGGCGCCATCATCGCCGTCAAGGCGCTGGAAAATTTCGCTCTAAAATATGCTGACGTTCTTTCCGAGATGAGCGAAAAAGAAACGGATCCTGTCCGCCGCAAAGAGCTGGAAGATCTGGCTGCCATTTGCCGGCATGTTCCCAAATATCCGGCACGCACGTATCACGAAGCCCTTCAGTCCATGATGTTTCTGCAAATAGCGCTTTGTATAGAGACCTATGAAAACGCGTTATCGTTCGGACGTCTCGACCAGATATTGTATCCATACTATAAGAGAGATAAAGAAGCCGGGTTGATTGATTATGAGAAAGCGAAGGAACTGCTGGCTTTATTTATTCTCAAAATGGACGAAGCCGTTTTGGTGAACGATGGAGACAGCTATTTTGCCATTGGCCGGCTTTTTGAAACCCAGTCAACAGATCAGACCGTGACGTTTGGTGGTGTGGATAAAAACGGAAAGGATGCCACGAATGATATAACGTATATGTTGGTGGATATTTGCGAATTGCCGTTCCTAGCCGTAGATATGTCGGCGAGAATTCATAAGGACAGTCCACAGAAATACCTGGACAGATTGGCGGAGGTCTATATTAACGGTTCTCCCCAGCCGAAACTGAACAATGACGATGTTTATATTAAGTCGTTATCCAAACATTATGACACGTCCATGGAGAATATCAGAAACTATTCCGTTGTGGGATGCGTTGAACCCAACGCGTCCGATGACCATTTCGGCAATACGGACTGCGCCAACATGAATGTCTGCCTGCCATTGCTGCAGGCTCTGAAAGGCGAAGAAGATGATCTGTGGAATTACGGCTTTTCCGATCAGATGGAGAAACTGACCACCAAGTTTATTGAATACAATTTCCGCGGCGGCAACAAGCTTTCCAAGCTTATCGCTGACCGATACGGTAAAGCACGCGCTTCCTATAAAAAGAAAAGAGCAATTAAACCCAATCCGCCGGCCAGCATGGATGAATTGCTGGGGCGCTTTCAGAAGCGCTTGAATGCACTGGCTACAGCCATTCTGAAAGATCACCAGAAGATTGAAAGAGAAATATGCAAGAACTTTACAACACCGCTGGCGTCATCGCTTTCCAGAGGGTGTGTGGAAAGTGGAAAAGATATCAATGAAGGGGGCAGCGAGTTTAACAGCAGCGGTATTCAGGCGGTGGGAATCACGGATGCCGCGGACTCCCTGCACGCGCTCAATGAAGTGGTCTTCAAGAAAAAGATGTATTCGTTAATGGACATTATTAACGCCATCGATAACGACTTTGAGGGAGAATATTATGGACAAATTAGAGAAGCACTCCGGGCCGTGCCGAAACTGGGACATGATGATTCCCCCGAAGCGGTCAAATGGGTCAACA
>ERZ1645192.1372-NODE-1372-length-20363-cov-6.070859_pt1 | contig 20363 bp, 20 predicted proteins | sample MGYA00575354_ERZ1645192 | MGnify/ENA primary metagenome ERZ1645192 (study PRJEB40844, sample SAMN11349763) | freshwater sediment metagenome | isolation source: river sediment | host: Sediment | place: India: Faizupur Khadar , New Delhi | collected 2017-02-21 ... | reverse complement strand
CGGGATATAGCGTAGTCCGGTTATCGCGCCTGCTTTGGGAGCAGGAGGTCGCAAGTTCGAATCTTGCTATCCCGACAACCCATAAAAAAACAGTTACCTCAACGTAACTGTTTTTTTTATGGCAAATACTATCGTATGTATTGATTTAATAATTCATATTTTTATAATGATGGTATCGATTAAGTATAGCGTTAACGTAATTAATGGTATGTTTACCACTTGAGTAGCTTCCGCATTTTAACTTTGCTCCACGAATATTTTTTTTCTTAGATAACATTAATAGAGCAAGTTCGACATTGTTATCCCATACAGTATCATCTAAGCCTTGTTTTTTTGCAATGATTCGGGCATCTTCTATACGGCAATTACCTGCATTATACGCTGCTAACATAAATTTCATGAGTTGGTTTGTGTCTTTTACCCCTGAATCATAATATTTTTTTTGAAGAAATTTTAAATATTTGCATCCCGCTTTAATTTGCTTTTCAGGAGAATCACCTATGGCAATACCCCAGTAATTTGCTGTTGAAGGCATAAATTGCATTAATCCGTAAGCACCACCACCACCACTTGTATGAGCATAAAACTTGGATTCTTGATATATCAATGCAGCAACTAATAACCAATCTAATTCGTATTGTGTAGCATATTTTTCGATGATTGCGTCATATGAAGAAATATGTCCAAAGGGCGTATACTGAATTTTTTGTTTCAGTAGAGTTCGTGTAAAAGAATGTGGATTATAATATTTCTTTATCAATAAAGCATACTCTTTACTTTGTGTAAATTTTTCCATCCATTCATTAATGAATATCAATAAGCTGTCATTCCTATTACGTACTATCCAATGTAAGTCCAGAGGGTCGGTAAGAATGTATGAATAATCAATATTTCTGTAAAAAATAGAATTTGCATGCATATTTTTATTAAAGGTTAAACTAATCATTGTGCTGTCATCATTGATATTACGTATAACTTCGTCCGTTGTTAAGTCCGTTCCAGATAAAATGATATGGCTATAATACTTATTAATAAATGATAAGGCAGGTTTAAAATGGGAATGAATTGGAAATATAAAACGTATTTTATTATTTTTTAAAGAAAAACAGGAATCTTCACTATTAAAAGGCATCGTTTTTTTATTTTGTATAAGCGCTAGTCCGGCATATGAATGGGGAAGACTATAATCAAAGATAGATTCGATTTCTAAGTCATGTACAAAATCCATCGCGAGTAAATCCACTTGATTGTTTAACAATGCTATATAATAGTCGTTGTAGGAATTATATACTTCATAAGTAATATGTAAATGTAAATGTTCTGCTAATTTTTTTGTCATTTCATAATGAAATCCATAAATTTCACCGTGAGAGACATAATAATCAGTATAATTGTATAAAATGCCAACCCGTAAATTGCTGTCCTTTTGGATTTGTTTCCAAGAGCGTGGAGATATATAATTGCTGTTTTTCTTAGGGTTTATATAGGTATAGATAGAAAAAACAAGTATGCTGAAAACAAAAATTAAAATGTAAAAAAGGGATGTATGTTTAATTTTTTTTCGCAACAGGTATTTACTCATTTTTTATGATTTTTTTTACGACAATATGTTTATCTTCTGTGGTAATGAGCAAGAAATACATTCCTTGTTTTAGGTCGAAAAGATTTATTTCAGTAAACGTATTTTCTAATTGTAATGACTTGAGTTTTCTTCCGGATAAATCAACAATTTCTATTTGTATTATGTTCAATGTTTCACTTTTTATATGCAAGTTATCATGTGCGGGATTTGGATAAATGTGTATTTTTTCAGTTTTGTTTTGATGTGTTACTTCTTTTATGCCAATATTTATTGGAGGAGGAGCAATCCCTTTGTAATAAGATAATCCGCCGGCATAATTTCCAATGATTATATCAAGAAAAGAGTCGTTGTCAATAAATCCGCAACTGATACCGGTTCGGTATCCTTCGCGACTAGGGAATCTCATATTGTCTTGTACATAAAAAATGCTGTCAATTAATGTAAAACTATCGGTTAAATTATGATCTATATCTTTGTAATACAAAATATATCCATTTTCTGCTCCTACAAATAATCGAGTTTCATTTTCGGGGGTTCTAAAAAAACAAGGTGTAGCATATCCGAAATATGAATCGTTGTAATCACGCACGTCCACATTACCAAAGTTATCGCTTTTCCAAGTGAAAACAGCTTGTTGAGGTGTTCCTATATTTTGATAAAAGCTCATTGTTCCTTTTCTGTTACCAATGATTAAATCGAGCAGAGAGTCTTTGTTGATATCGAAAAGTTGAGGTGCTGCAAAATCTCCTATATCTATATTTTGAAAATCTACAACTGCTGTTAAGAAAGTTAGTTCTTCATTGATGGTGTTGTTTCCCAGATATAATAGCCTGCCATCAGAGCATCCAACTATCAAATCGGCATGTCCGTCTCCGTTTATGTCACCGAAAGTCGGAAGGAGAGAAGTGTATGCTGAATGTCTAAGATTACCTAGGTCATCCGTTATATATTTAAAAACAGGATTCGTTTTTGTTCCTATGTTTTTAAAGTAAGCAATAGAGGCTACGTAATTGCATTTCAGTATGCCATTTGTTAACTCGGCCGTATCGAAATATCCGTAATTTCCAACAAATAAATCCAGTAATCCATCATTATCGATATCAAATAAGACGGGATAAGCTCCTGAACCAAAGTCTAACATTTCGTCTTGAAAAAGGGATTTTGTTTGTAGCCGAAAATCAGGATGTGTGTTTGTTCCGAAGTTTTTATACCACCACACCGAATTAATATTTTCAGATTTAGTGTACGCTAAATCCAAAGGTGACACCATTAAATCTTTAATGCTATCGTTATCAATATCTAAAAAGATAGGACAGGGCATTGAAAAAAGGGAAATAGGCTCATTATAAGACGGGAACAACATGTCAGTGGCAATCATATGGGCAGAATCGCGAGTTCCTCCGTTAGTAAGTAGCACCAGATTTGGATAATCCATATCTCCTAAAATTAAATCGTTTAAGCCTGAACCATTTTCATCGAAGAGCAACATACTTGATCCCGTATGCCTGTGTTCTTTGTTGTTTTTTGAATTACTGCAATCATCATGTAAAGTAATTTCATTCCCTTCGCCACTTTCGGAAAAATAGCCCCAACAACGTTCCGATAATTTAAAATCCAAATGCTCTGCATTGCCATATTTTTCCATGGATTGATTTTTGTGAAAATCAATATATTTTCCTAAAGACCAAAAGGCTAAAATGTCAACATCTCCGTCATCGTCCATATCCTTAATAACAATGTAATCTCCTTCTGTACAGAAAAGATTAATGTAGCCTTCGTAATAAATAGAAGTGATTTGTTCAGTAAAGGTTTCGAATTTTAATATGCTGTCCGATATATTTCTATATACTTTTATGCCGGCATTTTTGTAAGTAAAGATATCTTCTTTTCCATCTTGGTCGAAATCAATTAAATGAAGCACCCCGTATATGTCGTTAGGAAAGCATTTGATGTATTCCGGACTATACACATAGTTTATTTCATTTGCATTTCGGGCTTTATTCAGAAATGGGAGTAGGCGACGACCGTGAACATCAAAAGCTACAAGGTCTTTAATATCATCAAAATCAAGGTCTATCTTCGCAAACTGCATACTGTTCATTCCACCTGCCCATGGGTAAAGCAACAATGAATCCTCTTTGTTTAAAACAGAAATATCTGTATGCTTTGTAAACCCATAGTCATGGGTTTGGGATTGTATTTGTGTGATTATAAGTAAATAAAGTAAAGAACTTAGTGTTTTTTTTAACATGGTTACATTGTTTTAAAATGCTTGGGTTAAGGCAATTTTAACTTTTGTCCGATACTCAATATGCCGGTTTCTTTTATCTTGTTAATTTCACATAGTTTGTTGATGCTTGTATGTTGTTTTTTAGCAATTTGATATAAAGTGTCCCCTTGTTTAACCGTATAGTATTTAGGCTTGTATAAGGCATTTGGATTGACTTTCGGTGGGTTGTTGTTAGTAGTAGTGAGTGTGTGAGCACTATCAGTTGATATGGCATTGGTTTGTGTAATTAAAGTATCCGTAACGGAAGTTAAAGGGATTAATTCTTTAACAGCCGCGTTGTTTATTTCCTGTTTAGCATAAAATTTTCCGTTTTTAACAATTAATGTATCGGTAATAAGTTTCCCTGATTCAAAATCGATAATAGTTTTAGGGTTAAAATATTCATATAAAAAACGAGTTTCAAAATGTAAATGTTCGGTAGTTGCACGTCCGGTTCTTCCTGCTTTACCGATTAAATCTCCTGCTTTCACAATTTGATTAGGCAATACACTGATACGGGATAAATGTGCATACATGGTTTCCAGTCCGTTATCATGTCTTATAACTACAGTACCTCCATAACCGTAATAACCCATACGAGCCATTCTCACTACTCCATTCCAGGCAGCACGAATGCTGTCTCCATAATTTTGTTTGATATCCATACCGGTATGCATTCTTCCACCACGTATGCCATAAGGAGAACATACTTTACCCCGGCAAGGAAAAACAAAACTTCCGGTATTTGCATTTTCAAGAGGTAAAACATAGGTTGAGTCTTTTCTTATAAGGTAAGCAGATCGTGTGTTTTCGTTCTTCCATACATCGGTATAAAATTGAACTGCCGGTAAGATAGGAATTGTTAAAACAGTATCTTTTGCTGTTTCGTTAAAATCAAGAACGAGACTATCGACAGTATTAGGAATGTAAGTATTTGTGTCAAGTATGATTTCTACTTGAGTAAAGGAAAATTGCATACATGTAAAAAAGATGAGTAGAAAGGATGGTTTTAAATACATTATATTAAAATTTTTATTAACGATTAGCGTACATTTCTTCGTAATATTTTTGGTAATTTCCGGAAGTTACATTTTTTAACCAGTTTTCATTTTCAAGATACCATTGCACAGTTTGTCGGAATCCTTCATCAAATTGAATACTAGGTTTCCATCCCAATTCTTGTCTAATTTTCGATGCATCTATGGCATAACGTAGATCATGACCGGCACGATCGGTTACGAAAGTGATTAGACTATGTGAACTACCTATTGGACGATGAAGCAATTCATCGGTTATTTCTATGAGTTTTTGGATTAAATCAATATTTTTCCATTCGTTGTTACCTCCAATGTTATAGGTTTCACCACTTTTCCCGTTATGGAAAATCAAATCGATGGCTTTGGCATGATCTTCAACGTATAACCAGTCTCTTACATTGATTCCTTTCCCGTAAACAGGAAGAGGTTTATTATGTAATATATTGTTAATAAAAAGTGGAATTAGTTTTTCGGGAAATTGGAAAGGTCCATAGTTGTTTGAACAATTAGAAATAACAGTATTTAAACCGTAAGTATCGTGATAAGCTCTGACTAAATGGTCGGAACCGGCTTTGGAAGCAGAGTAGGGGCTATGGGGAGCATAAGGTGTGGATTCGGTAAAAGCTCCTATTTCTCCTAAAGAACCATATACTTCGTCGGTAGAAATGTGATAAAAGCGTTTGTTTTCAAAATTATCTTTCCAATGCGAACGGGCTGCATTTAATAAATTAGCTGTTCCTACAATATTAGTAAGGATAAAATCCAATGGAGAGTGTATGGACCTATCTACATGTGATTCGGCAGCTAAATGAATCACTCCATCGAAAATGAATTCAGAAAAGAGGGTATTAATAAAATTAGCATCTACTATATCACCTTTGATGAATGTATAGTTGGGAGCATTTTCGATATCTTTTAGGTTTTCCAAGTTGCCGGCATAGGTTAATTTATCAAGATTATAAATGTGGTATTTGGGGTATTTAGTAACCATTAATCGCACTAAATGAGAGCCTATAAAACCAGCCCCTCCGGTAATTAATATGTTTTTCATAAATGAACTATATTGTTGGTAATATTTTTTTAAATAAAACTTGCAAAGATACTAATTTTTTATGGAATAAAAAAAAATGAAATCTAAACAACATGATGCTTTATTTTGTACTTTTGCATAATAAAATCAACAAATATGAACGAAAAAATAATAATTTTTTCAGCTCCCTCAGGTTCAGGTAAAACGACTATACTTAAGAGATTGATACAGTCTGATTTGCAATTGGCGTTTTCCATTTCGGCTACCAGTCGTGAACAACGGAATGATGAAGTTAACGGGAAAGATTATTATTTCTTTACATCGCAACAATTTAATGAAGAAATTAAAAAAGGCTCTTTCTTAGAATGGCAAGAAGTGTATGGAAATCAGTTTTATGGCACTTTGCTTTCTGAAATAGATAGGTTGCATGCACAGAAAAAAAATGTAGTGTTTGATGTGGATGTATTAGGTGGGTTAAATATTAAGAAGTATTATGGCTCAAATGCTTTGGCTTTGTTTATACTGCCACCTTCATTGGATGTCCTGCGCGAACGCTTGATAAAAAGGGGTACCGAAACAGAAGAATCTTTGGAAAAACGTTTAAAAAAAGCAGTCTATGAAATATCTTTCAAAGATCAGTTTGATGTTGTTTTGGTTAATGACCAATTGGAATCAACGGTTGATAAAGCATATGAAATAGTGTCTGCATTTTTAAATTCAAAGTCTTAAATTTTATAAATTAAATATTAAAATTAAAAAATATAAAGATATGATGAATACACCAATACCTTATGAGATTGTTAAAGAGAAGATAAAAGACAGTAATTTACCGAGTATAGGCAAAGCATCCATACGAGAAATTAAAAGATTAATTAATGAAATCGAAACTGCTTCAGGCAAGAAGTTTATACGTATGGAAATGGGCATTCCCGGCTTATCCTCGGTACAAATTGGGGTGAATGCCCAAAAAAAAGCCCTTGATAACGGCGTTTCAGCACTTTACCCTGATATAGATGGAGTGCCGGAGCTAAAACAAGAAATGTCACGTTTTTGTAAAAATTTTATGGATATAGAAGTAAAAGCATCCTCTTGTATTCCAACAGTTGGATCCATGCAAGCGGGATTTGCAACCTTCTTGACGTTTCAACGTTTGAACAAACAAAAAGATACTACACTATTTATTGACCCCGGTTTCCCTGTACAAAAACAACAACACCGCATTCTGGGAGCAAAATTTGAAACTTTCGATGTTTACGATTATAGAGGAGAAAAATTAAAAGATAAATTGGAAAGTTTTCTGAAAATTGGGAATATTCACTCAATTATTTATTCCAACCCTAATAACCCTTCTTGGATATGTTTTACTGAGAAAGAACTTCGCATTATAGGTGAATTGGCTAATAAGTATGATGTTATTGTTATTGAGGATTTGGCATATTTTGGTATGGATTTTCGCAAGGATATTTCTCTTCCGGGGCAACCGCCTTATCAAGCTACCGTAGCGAAGTATACTAATAACTATGTGCTTTTTATATCCAGTTCTAAAGCCTTTAGCTATGCCGGTGAACGCTTGGGTGTAATGGTAATATCGGAAAAACTATTTAGCGGTAATTATCCTGATTTAAAACCATATTTTGGCACTGATAATTTAGGGCACGCTATCGTTTACGGTGCTGTTTATGCCTTAAGTTCCGGCACATCTCATTCTGCACAATATGCCATGGCAGCAATTTTGAAAGCTTGTAATGATGGAACTTATAATATTGTCGAAGGTATGATTGAGTATCGTGATAAAGCCTATGCCATGAAAAAAATGTTCTTGGATAATGGATTTAAAATAGTGTATGATAAGGATGAAGATCAACCTTTATCCGATGGTTTTTATTTCACTATCAGTTATCCGGGTTTTAGCGGAGAAAACTTATTGGAAGAATTGTTATACTACGGAATCAGTGCTATTTCTTTAGCTATTACCGGAAGTCATCGTTTAGAAGGCTTACGAGCTTGTGTGTCTCTTGTTGCTAAAAGTCAATTTCCGGAATTGGAAGCTCGTTTAAAAGCTTTTTCACAAAATCATCCTTTAAAATAATCGTATGTCATTAAGAATAAGAACAGGATATAAAAAAAGTAAAAACCTTAATTCTGTATTAATTGCAATCATTATTGCTGCCGGCATAGGCGTAATTATGATTGTTGTGTTTTGTATTTTCTTCTTATTATTGCACACATCCTTGATTTTGAGTTTGATTATTACATTTTCGGTCTGTTTTCTTTTTGGTTTTTTGTTTGCGTATTATTGGATAGATTTATTTATTTATCAAAAGATTAGGTTGATTTATAAAGTAATTTTAGATTTTAAAATGTCTAAAAGTACAAAGAAAGATTGGAATAAGAAATATAAGTCTATTGAAATGGCTGAGCGGGATGCATTAAGCTTTATGGAAAAGAAAGACAACGAAATGGAACAGTTGCGAAAAATGGAAATGTATCGTAAAGACTTTCTTGGTAATGTGTCTCATGAGCTAAAGACTCCTTTAACTGCCATTCAAGGATATGTGTTGACTTTATTAGATGGAGGATTATCCGACGAAAAAATTAATTACAAATACCTTTATCAAGCTTCTAAAAATATCGACAGAATTATTGCTATTGTCGATGACTTAGATACAATTTCAAAACTGGAGTATAAAGAAGCTTCATTAAATTTTGAAAAATTTGATTTGTATAAATTATTACAGGAAACACTAGAAATGTTGGAAATCCAATCAAAGAAGTACAATGTGCAATATGTCATTAATGCGAATGTTGAGCGAGCTTATTTGGTAAAAGCCGATAGAGAATGTATACAACATATTTTTATCAATTTGTTGATTAACGCTATGAAATATAATGACAAAGAAGAAAAAACAATTAAAATCACTTTCTTTGATATGGATGAGAATTATTTAATTGAAATAACAGATAATGGAATAGGGATTGATAGTAGTCATATTCCTCGGTTGTTTGAGCGTTTTTATCGCGTATCCAAAGATAGGTCTCGCAATATGGGAGGTTCGGGATTAGGGTTAGCAATTGTAAAACATATTATGGAAGCACATAGTCAAACCATTAATGTGAGAAGCACCCCCGATGTCGGTTCTACTTTTAGCTTTACCTTAAAAAAATCCATTTAAGTATTTTATATGTACTGATATTTTTATTTATCAGTAAATCAAAAAATAATATTTTAAATTATACCGATTATCAAGTATATTAAAAGGTATAATAAAAAAATGTACTTTTGCACTTCAAAATAAATTAACTATTATGCGAAAATTAGCAGTTGTTGCCTTTGGTGGGAACGCTTTATTAAGAGCAGGAGAAAAAGGAACTATCGATGAACAAGAAGCCAATGTTTACCAAACATGTGAGGGCTTGTTAGGATTAATAAAACAAGATTATAATATTGTTATCGGACATGGTAATGGTCCGCAAGTTGGAAATATACTTTTGCAAGTAAGTGCAGGGGAAAAACTGCATGGTATTCCTGAAATGCCTATGGATATTTGCGGAGCATATTCGCAAGGTTTTATAGGATATATTATTGAACAACAGTTTAAAAATGTGTTGAATAAATATAAATTGAATCGAAATATCATTTCACTGATAACACAAGTGGTAGTTGATAAGAACGACAAGGCATTTCAACACCCAACCAAACCGGTAGGACCTTATTATTCAGAAGAAGAAATGCAAATTTTGAAAGTAAAGAGTCCAACGCATGTTTTTGCTGAAGATCCCAAAGGCAAAGGATGGCGAAGGGTAGTAGCTTCTCCACAACCATTGGAAATTAATAATACCAATATCATAGAAGAATTAGCCAGAGAAGGTCATATCGTTGTTACCGTTGGCGGGGGTGGAATTCCCGTTTTTTATGTAGCAAACGATACTTTGCAAGGGATAGATGCTGTTATCGATAAAGATTTAGCTTCTTCCTTATTGGCAGTTAAAATTAAGGCAGATGAGTTTTATATCTTGACGGATGTTCCTAAAGTGTTCATCAATTTCCGAAAACCTGATGAAAAAGCCTTAGATGTCATAACAGTTGCTGAAGCTAACTTATACCTCCAACAAGGTCAGTTTACCGAAGGATCGATGGCTCCTAAAATTCGTGCTGCCATTCATTTTGTAGAGAATGGTGGAAAACAATGTATCATTACAGAAGCCGGGCAATTGTCGAATCATAATTGTGGTACACACATTATTCCTTAATAGAAATATCGAAATAAAATATATAATTAATTAAAAATAAAATGTTATGGCTTTTAATTTACGAAACAGAAACTTTCTTAAACTTTTAGATTTTACTCCTAAAGAAATACAATTCTTATTGGATTTAGCATCTGATTTAAAAAGAGCAAAGTATGCAGGCACAGAACAACCAACATTAAAAGGGAAAAATATAGTATTGTTGTTTGAAAAAGATTCTACACGTACCCGTTGTTCTTTCGAAGTAGCAGCTTTGGATCAAGGAGCCCATGTAACGTATTTGGGACCTTCTGGCTCGCAAATGGGGAAAAAAGAATCAATGAAAGATACTGCCAGAGTGTTGGGTAGATTATACGATGGAATAGAATACCGTGGATATTCGCAAGAAATAGTGGAGGCACTCGGTGCCTATTCCGGTGTGCCGGTATGGAATGGATTGACAACCGAGTTTCATCCCACCCAAATACTTGCTGATTTTATGACGATGACAGAACATTGTAATAAACCCTTGAATGAAATTTCTTTCTGTTATTTGGGTGATGCTCACAACAACATGGGAAATTCATTAATGGTGGGTGCTGCTAAAATGGGAATGGATTTCAGAGCTGCAGCTCCTAAAGCCTGTCAGCCGGATGAAAAATTAGTAGCTACATGTAAACAAATAGCTAAAGAAACCGGTGCTAAAATAACTATTACCGATAATGTTGAAAAAGCAGTTAAAGGTGTAGATTTCTTATATACAGATGTATGGGTGTCGATGGGAGAACCCGCAGAAGTTTGGGCGGAAAGAATTAAGTTGTTAAAACCTTACCAGGTAAATATGGATGTTGTTAAAAAAACAGCTAATCCCAATGTTAAATTTTTACATTGTTTACCGGCATTTCATAATAGGGAAACAACTGTTGGAGAAGAAATCTTTCAAAAATATGGTTTGGAAGCCATGGAAGTTACAGAGGATGTCTTTGAATCACCCATGTCGATTGTTTTTGATGAAGCTGAAAACCGTTTACATACCATCAAAGCAGTGATGGTGGCTACATTAGGAAAATAAACTATATGATTTTAGATGGAAACTGCTGTTAGGAGTAATCTTAACAGCAGATTTTTTTATTTTTATAAAACAGTGCAAAATAAAAAAATGGATTTTATTAAGGGAAACAATCTTCAATTGTGAAATAATTTCAAGTATAATGAATTCATAAGCCTATATTTTGTATTTTTGCAGCAATCATACATATATGGATTTAAAAGATACAATTTGTGCTTTATCAACTCCCCCGGGTACAGGTGCGATTAGTTTAGTGCGTATCTCGGGAGTAAAAACAATGGAAATATTATATGCTGTTTTTGAATCGAAAACACATAAGCAAGTTTTTGAACCCTATCGAATCTATTTGGGATTTATTAGAGATGGAATTGAATTAATTGATGAAGTGTTAATAAGCTTTTTTCAGAAACCCCATTCTTTTACCGGTGAGGATATGGTAGAAATATCCTGTCACGGATCTACATATATTCAAAAAAGCATATTGGAGTTGCTAATTCGCAAAGGTTGTCGTTTAGCAGAACCCGGAGAATTCAGCATGCGTTCTTTTTTAAACGGAAAAATGGATTTGTCGCAAGCGGAAGCGATAAGTGATTTGATAGCATCTCAATCTAAGGCAGCACATCAGCTGGCATTACATCATTTACGAGGAGGTTTTTCTAATAAGATAAAAGATTTGCGGGAACAATTGTTGCATTTTGCTGCACTTCTGGAATTAGAACTTGATTTTGCCGAAGAAGATGTAGAGTTTGCCAATCGAAGCGAAGTAAGTAATTTGCTAATTGCATTAAAAACAGAACTTTCACGACTAATCGATTCTTTTACTATGGGTAATGTGTTTAAAAATGGCATTCCCGTTGCAATTGTCGGTAAGCCTAATGTTGGTAAGTCAACATTGTTGAATACTTTACTCAATGAAGACAGGGCTATTGTATCGGAAATACCGGGAACAACACGAGATACCATTGAAGATTGTATAAATATTCACGGTTTTATTTTCCGTTTTATAGATACTGCCGGTATACGTAATACGCTGGATGAGGTGGAAATGCTTGGAATAGAACGTACGTATAAAGCAATAGAACAAGCTATGTTTATATTGTATTTGATTGATAAAGAAGAGGAAGCCATTGACGAAATGATTGAGTTAAGTGAAAAATACAAAGAAAAAAAAATACTTTTTCTTGTCAATAAATCTGATTTATTAAAACATATTCCAATATCATCTGGTAGGGACATTCTCTACATTTCTGCTAAAAAGAAAATTAATATTTCCTTGATAACAAATGAACTTCAAGAGTATGCATCGGAATTATATACCACAGGAGAAACCTTGGTGTCTAATACACGTCATTATGAAGCCTTGCTTCGGGCACGCGAATCCTTGTTGCAAGCCGAACATGCTTTTGAAAAGCAATTGTCTACCGAATTTATTATGGTAGACATTAGGCAAGTCCTTTATTATTTGGGAACTATAGTAGGTGAAATTACTAATGATGAGATACTTCGTTCAATTTTTAGTCGCTTTTGTATAGGTAAATAATGGCAGAAAATGTAATTCATCCTATATGTCTTTTTGTCAATCTTTTTATATGGTAAAGATAATCAAAGCACAAAAAATAAAATTAACTATTTATAGGTGTGGCTTTTAGTGATACTTCTTGAAATTGATTGAAATAATTTTCGAGCCACCTTGTTTCACTGTCCGGATGAAGAATAACCGGCATTCGTTTTTTAGAATTATGTATTTTACTCATCAATGCGTTTGCCGGCATGGTTAAAATGGTGTAGGTATCCATAATTTCTCCCAATGGATTTATCCATGTGTTGTAGAGTCCTGCCAATGCAAAAGCTTCGTTATCAGGCAAAGTAATTAGGTATTTCTGTTTTACTTTGCTTTTATTGTCTAAGTGTTTCCATTCAAAAAAACCATCTACTAATACAAGACAACGTTTATGTGTCAGCATTTTATAGGAAGGTTTTTGATGTATTGTTTCTATTTTGGCGTTTAGGGTATGTTTGCGGATGGATATGTCATTTGCCCATGATGGGATGAGTCCCCAATGAAATAATTGTATTTTGTCGGGATGTTCATTTGTGATGATAGGGGTTATTGGAAATTGAAAGCCATTGTATGATTGTGGTTTATATAATTCTTTTTGCTCGAAAGTTGCATTGAAGCGATGTTCCAATTCCTGAGCAGATTTAGATTGTTGAGAGAAAAAACACATGATTTTTATTTAAAATATGTAAATGCAAAGATAATAAAATTAATAAAAGGATGGAATAAGCATGTTTTGAGTCTTATGAAAAGAGGTGTTTTACAGATGTTTAATTTATGGAACAGTTAACGGTGATAATATCTTCCAAACGGGTAGTATAACATGGTGACAGTTTTTGTTGTTTCATTTTCCATACTCTTTGTAAATCTTGAGAAGCAAGTTTGATTTTTTGATTGCCGTAAGTGGCATTGAGTTCATCTACAGTATGCATAAGAGAAATATGTTTGGAGTTTCGATTTTCAAATAAGTTTGTTTGCAGTGAGTTTTCATCTGAAAAATCCTGTACGATAACTCCCGCTTTTTTATAAAAATAACCTTTTTTGAAAATTTTTTCTAAAGCTAAAATAGCAAAATTCGACAATTCAATGTTCGAGTTAGTAGGATAGGGTAGTTTTAAGACAATATTTCGACTATATTGAGCAAAGTCTTTGCGGTTGCCATTGGTATGTATAAACACCATCAAGGTGTTGCAACAGGATTTTTGTTTGCGTAATTTTTCGGCGCAGGATACGGCAAATGTGATAATACGTTCTTTTAGTTGTTCGAATTCAGTGTAATTGCTTTCAAAGGAACGGGTAGTTGCTATGGATTTTTTTGCTTGCATGCATTCCAAATCTAAGGTAGGGATGCCTTGTAAATCTTTTTGCAAACGCAAGCCTACAATGGTCATATGTTTTAGAATCCATTCTCTATTCAGGAGTGTAAATTCATAAGCGTTTGTAATGCCGATAGCGTTTAATTTTTTAGCGTGTTGTCTGCCAATACCCCATACATCCTCAATTTTTAACCATTTCAAAGCTTTGATGCGTTCCGATTCGGAATGCATGAGATATACATTGTTTGTTTCTATGGGGAATTTTTTTCCAATGTGGTTGGCTACTTTTGCCAGTGCTTTTGTCGTTGCTATTCCAATGCTGACAGGAAGTCCTGTCCATTTTAAAATTTTACTTCTCATCACTTCTGCATAGGTTTCAAGGTTATAGTTTTCAAAGCCTTGTAACTTAAGGAATGCTTCGTCTATGCTGTAAATTTCCATATCCGGACTATAGTTTTCAAGTATATCCATTACACGCTTGCTCATGTCGCCATAAAGTGCAAAATTTGCCGAAAAAACATGCACGTGATAGGTTTGAAAAAGTTTTTCATATTGAAAAGCAGGTGCTCCCATGGGAATACCCAAGGTCTTGGCTTCGTTGCTACGGGCTATTACACAGCCATCGTTATTGGATAACACTACAATAGGCTTTCCGTTGAGTTCGGGACGGAAGATGCGTTCACAAGAGGCGTAAAAGTTATTACAGTCAACGAGAGCGAACATTATACTTTTTTTATTACGTGCGTAACTATACCCCAAACAAGAAGGGTATTGTTTTCTTCCATTTTTATGGGTTTGTAATCGCTGTTTTCAGGCATCAGCCAAACACCTTTTTTATCTATTTTAATACGTTTCAGGGTAAATTCACCATCAAGATAACATACTGCTATTTTTCCGGTTTGAGGTTCTATGCTTTTGTCTATCACCAATAAATCTCCATCGTTGATACCGGCATCTTTCATGGATTCTCCTTTTACTCTGCCGTAAAAAGTAGCAGAGGGGTGTTTGATGAGTTGTTTGTTTAAATCAATGGAGATATCTGTAAAATCAAGGGCAGGAGAGGGGAAGCCGGCACTAATATCCGAAGGAATTACAGAAACTTCCAATGGTGTTTCCGTCGAAGTAGAATAAATATCTACCTTTGTGTAGTTTTCATTTGTTAATAATCCCATTTATAATGTATTATATTTATTTATATTCTTCGGATTTCTTTTTACAAATGTACATAAATTAATTAAATTTCCTACGATAGAATGTAAGGTTTTTATCTTATTTTACATCAATAAAGGGTGCAGGTGTATGTGTTTATATAATGAAAGTGAGAATAAAATAGTGTAGTAAACAAAAAAAAATAAAAAAAGCTGCCTCAAGGCAGCTTTTTTTATATACATAAATAAATGTGAGTTATCGTTTGATGTCTTTGCGCGAAGCGTAATTAACTTTAAAAGCACTTGCTTTACGTAATTCTTGTTTGACATCGGTTACGATTCCCATTTTTACTTTTTCATCTACTTTTAATGACCAAGTAATCATTGTACGTTCTACTTCGTTGCGACGACGTTTTTCAACTTCCACGAATTCAACAATGTCTTTAGGTTCAGCAAATTGGTCATTTAATTGTATGCGAGGTTCCGGTCCATATTTCTTAATATAATTCTGATTTGGTTTTCCGATATTAATACTTGATACCAAGGCTTTCTTTTCCAGTTTTTGTATTTCGGTGGCTTTTGGAATTTGAATAACCACAAACAAGGATGATTCTCTCATAGTAGTAATCACCATAAAGAAGAACAAAAACATAAAAATAATATCGGACATGGAACCCATATTAAGGTCAGGAACTCCTTTTTCTCCTGTTTTTTTAAATCTTCCCATTTTATTTTTTCCCTCCATAATTTGACGGTTCAGCTTCTGAAATACTTATCGGATATATTTTTTGTATTCCTTTTTGTTGTGATTCGGATAAGTTATCAAAAGATTTGCCAAAGTTTTGTTGTGCATATTCTTCACGTAGTTCGTTGAAAGCCTTCGTTAATTGATTTTGAACGGATAGATACATGGAATAGGAAGTGCTTCTGTCGTTTTGCAAGGATACAACTCCTTTGGAAACCATAATATTTTCTCCTAAATCTTCGATGTATTTGGAATGTTGTTCTGAAAGTGAAGGATTATTGGTGGGATTCGCTATAAATTCTTTGGTTCTGTTTTTTAATTGACGGACATCTGTTAACACTTCTCCATTCACTAATAACTGGTCGTTCATATTCACCAATATTTGTAATACATTACGTCTGTTCATTTCCGGAACATCTTGTTCAGGAGCCAAAGGAGGGGGTAATCTTCTTTGTATCCCTTGGTCTGTATTAATAGAAGATGTCAGCAAGAAGAATGTTAACAGCAAAAAGGATATATCTGCCATTGAACCCGTATTTAAACCCGGTGTTTTCTTTGCCATAATTTTTTATTTTTTAATATTGACATAAACAATAGAACCAAGGAATGCTAGTATAACACCAAAAAAAGTTATATAGGTAACATTTAGTGCTGTGCCTACCCATCTAAAAGCTGATTCGTTTACTTCTGAACGTAAAGCCACCTCGCTTAATTCTGTAGGAGCCAAAAAATAAGCGATAAGTACAATCACTATTGCTATTACTAACAAAAGGAGTGTACGTGTTATTTGCTTTTTATCGCTTAAAATTTGAAATATTGCAAAGAAAATAATGGCAGCTATACTAAGTATAATCATGAGGTAGGTGATATAAAAAGTGATATTTAATATGCCCATAGATTCAATGGCTGCATCTTTAAATAACACAAAATAAAGGCTTGCGCATGCAGCTATAGCTGCTAAAATAAAGACCCCTATTGTTGCTGATTTTTTTATTAATTTTTCCATCGTTATAAATTTTTATAATTAAAATTAAATAAAGTTATATGATTTATATACTTTATTTTTTGTATTTTACAACGATATCCATATAGCTGATGGTTGCATCTTCCATCGTATTGGTTAAACTATCAATTTTAGATACTAAATAAGAATAAAATAATTGAAGAATAATAGCTACTATCAAACCGGTTACGGTTGTAATAAGAGCGACTTTCATACCTCCGGCAACAATGGTAGGAGAGATGTCACCTGCTTTTTCGATATCGTCAAAAGCTTGAACCATACCAACAACCGTTCCTAAGAACCCCAATGAAGGAGCAACGGCAATGCAGAATCCTATCCAAGACATATTGGATTCCAAACGAGCTGTTTGTACGCCACCATAGGAAATCACTGCTTTTTCAATTTCTTCCATGCCTCCATCGTAACGATCTAATCCTTGATAAAAAACACTTGCAACGGGACCTCTTGTGTTGCGGCAAATTTCTTTAGCTGCTTCCACATCTCCTTTTTTTAGCGAATCTTCTATTTTGGATAGTAATTGGGTTGTGTTAACAGTAGAAAGGTTCAAATAGATAATTCTTTCAATTACCAATGCCAATCCTAAAATTAAAGACAATAAAATAGGTGTCATCCAGCCGGGTCCACCTTCTATAAATTTATCTTTTAAAACTTGGTTAAAAGATTTCTCTACTACAACTTCTTCTTCTTCAGCTGCTACGGCAGTAGTAGCAGCATCTGCTGCAGCAACTTGATCTTGAGTCTGGGTTGTTTCTTCCGTTGTTTGTGTTTCATCTTGTGCGAAGGCAACATTTGATAAACCGAATGTCATAATACTTGTGATTGCTAATAATGCAACTAACTTTTTCATACTGATGTTTTTTAAATTTTGTTTTACGTTATTTTATATTTTAAAAAATTTGCGGAGAGACAGGGATTCGAACCCTGGAAGCGCTTGTGACACTTACACACTTTCCAGGCGTGCTCCTTCGACCACTCGGACACCTCTCCAGTTTTTCAAGTTGCTAAATTATAAAAAATCTCAATAAGTATATCATTTTTTTTATTTTTTTTATTTACCGTATTTATGTTGTTTAATTGTCTCGAAAACAAATTCATATTAAATATAATAAAGAAAAATTGTTTATAAATAGGTGCTTTACTTTCTGTTTAATAGATGTATGTTGACATAAAAAGACGAAATAATTCGATTTTTTTGTTTTTTTTAGGCTTAAATTTTGAATAAAATAGTTGCATTTTTTGTGGTGGTTGCTGCTACTTCCTCGAGTGTGATTTCCTTTATTTTTGCTATATGAGATGCAATAATTGGAATGTACGAACTTTGGTTTCGTTTGCCACGGTGGGGAACAGGAGGCAGAAAAGGAGCATCGGTTTCCAATAGTAAATGGTTTAAAGGGATTTCTTTTACTACATGTTGTATGCCGGAATTTTTATAGGTAATGGTTCCCCCTATCCCTAAATAAAATCCTTTTTCAATGACTTTTTTTGCTTGGTGTATATCTCCCGAAAAACAATGAAAAACACCTTTTAAAGAATGTTTGGAATATTCATTGAGGATGGCTAAAATTTCGGCAAAAGATTTACGTGAGTGTATAACCACTGGTAAATCAAAACGAAGGGCAAAATCTATCTGTTGACGGAAAACAATTTCTTGTTCACGAATAAATGTACGATCCCAATATAAATCCATACCGACTTCACCTATTGCAATGAATGTATTTTTATCAAATTGTTCTAAAATTGCGTCTAATTCTTCCTGATAATTTTCTTTTACATCAGAAGGGTGTAATCCCAACATCGGGTAACAATGTAAAGGATATTGTTTGCATATTTCTAACATTGGCTTTAATGAATGACTATCAATGTTAGGAAGTAACATCTTTTTTACACCGGATTGCAAGCAGTCGTTCATAACCTCTTCTCTGTCCGAGTCAAAATGCTCCAAATAATAATGTGTGTGGGTGTCAATGAATTCCATGGATTATTTCTTTAATATTGGTAATTCAAATACCGGACTGAAATCTTCATAGGCTTTTACTAAAAATGTATTAATTCCAAGGGATTGTGCAGTAACAATATTTTGTTGGCCATCTTCTAAAAACAAAGTTTCTTCCGGATTAATCGCAGCATCTAGTAACATTTTTTCAAATATTTCTTTTTTAGGTTTGCAAACATTTAATTGAAATGAAAGATATATTTTATCAAAATAATCTTCAATTTGTTGATGGAATTTATGAAAATATTCATTCAGACAATAGTTGTAAATCAGCTCATTGATGTTGCTTAATAGAAAAATTTGATAATGATTGCGTAACTTCAGAATAAGGTCTAATTTGTATCTTGGTAAATCCACTAAAAATAGAAAAAATGCTCTTTTTATCTCATCACTAGAAACTGCTCGTGAAGTCATTTTTTTTATTTCAGTTAAAAAATTTTCTGTGCTGATTTTTCCTTCTTCAAAATCAAGAAATACACCTTTTTGACACCAATGACTTAAGAGTTCATCAATACGTTCAATACCAAGTTCTGAAAATGCTTTTACGCTTCTTTCTTTATCTAAGTCAATTAAAACTCCACCAAAATCAAAAATTAATGTTTTAATTTTTTTTGTTTTGTCCCCAATAAAAAGTCTGCTCTGAATAGATGATGCCATAAGTGGTAATGTTTTTAATAAAAAATAAATACATGTTCACAAACTATAAGAATATATTTTTATTGTATTATTGATTTATTTTAATTGTTGGATAAACCAAAATCCAAAGAAATTGACTTATAAATTCAGTCTTTTTTTTGCGATTTTCGTTAGGATTTTATACGTCAAAACGGCGGCTAATACATCAGAAGATTTTTCAGTCGGATTGGGACAAAGTTCGACGACATCAAATCCTACAATTGTTTTTGTTTGATTAACCTTTTCAATAAAATCCAGCACTTGCCACCAATTCATACCACCGGGGAGGGGAGTTCCTGTTGAGGGAAGTATGGATGGGTCAAAACAATCTAAATCAATGGTAAGATATACATGATTGCTGAGTTGGTTGATAGCTTTGTCCATCCATGCATTGTTATGTCGCATTTGATGGGCGTAAAAAATAGCATCAGGTCGGATAAACTCTTTTTCTTCGATACATACATTTCGGATGCCGACTTGAACCACTTTAGCTATTTGTTGTGCTCTATGCATAACGCAAGCATGATTGTAAATAGAGTTGTGATATTCTTCGCGTAAGTCTGCATGTGCATCTAATTGGAGCACACTTAAATCCTGGTATTTTTCGGCCTGAGCGTGTATTCAAGCTAACCTTACAGACTGTTCGCCTCCTATCAATTTATCATATTTTCCATCTTGAATATATTTGTT
>ERZ1645192.1371-NODE-1371-length-20366-cov-7.869627_pt1 | contig 20366 bp, 20 predicted proteins | sample MGYA00575354_ERZ1645192 | MGnify/ENA primary metagenome ERZ1645192 (study PRJEB40844, sample SAMN11349763) | freshwater sediment metagenome | isolation source: river sediment | host: Sediment | place: India: Faizupur Khadar , New Delhi | collected 2017-02-21 ... | reverse complement strand
AGATACGATCAACATACTCAGCGGCAACATTCAGGGGACCAATAACCGCATCAAGCGTGTCATTAATCCCTTTGGCAAGCAGGAGGAGGTCGCCTTCATATTTATCCGGATCAACCCGGGTATCAAGCTGGCCTGCTTTTGCAGCATGAGTCAGACTGATAATATCCCTGACTGCTGTCTTCTCCGCAGTTTTATCCACATAAAAATTGATAACAGACAGCACATCCCCATTGTCGTCAAGAATCGGAAGATAGAGATACTCAAGGACTTTCTGCCCTGCCGGGACATCAAGCTCAAGTTCCCCGGAGAGCACCGTCTTCATATCAATCGCTTCTCTTGCCGTTCTTCCGGTACGTTTGGTCACCGTAAGTTCAGACAGATTCATCTTCAGAAGCTTTTCCGTTGGAATACCGGTGACCTGTGAATATGCAGAGTTGGTTTTCACGAGAGAGAGATCGTGATTAATTTCAAAAATTGGGACCGGAGCATTCTGAATGATAAACTCGGCCTTCCTCTGCATAAGCCTGCTCTCATGGGCCTGCTGATTTACATCGTGCATCAGTATTGCACGGTTGACTGCAGCGAGAAAAATATCCCCAAGGGCATCAATAAGGGCACGTTCTTCCTTTAAGAACGGTCCCTCATCCATAGGCGGCATTTCTTCCAGGTATACAATCTCCAGGACACAGGGATGTCCGTCTGATGCGGTCATCTCCACAGAAAGAGACCAGGGTGTTTTTTTGAATTTTCCCGTCTGTTCCCTTACAGTTGTGTACTCAAACGAGGCTTCACAGACCTCAGGATGCTGGAATGCGTCCGGAATATCCCGTAAGACCCTGCGAATTGCATCCTCAAGACTCAGTGAGGTATCCCCAAGTATGCGTGTAGAATCAAGGAGTAATTTCTGTTCTTTCAGACGTTCTGTATACTGTGATGCAAGTATTTTCAGTTTTTCATCTAAGCCAATTTCTGCTTTGAGTAATTCTTCAAGACCGGTAAACCTCATATCTATCCCCTTCCAACGCCACAAATCTCAATTTGATGCAATTTCAACCCGGAACTACAATGTGGCTCATGGGTAACCACATGCGATAAGGAATAATTTCATGATGATGTATAAATACCAATGCCAGATGATGCATGATGTACCTGGCCGTATGAAATCAACCAGATCTCAATTCGATAAGGGTGTTTTCCTGGTGGACTTCAACGGTGATATCCATCAAGCCATTGTATAATTGAAACATACATGTAAGCCATGCATATATGGGACAAAATACCCCTTCATGAGAGGCGTGACCTTCTGGTTGCCTGGCTTGCACTTTCCGCAGCATTTACCCTTGCGATGGTATGGGGGCAGCGGCTTGATCCGTTCATCATCGGACAGTTCTTTATTATCTCCCTTGTTACCGCAGGAATCGCCTTCATTGTACATGAAATGGCTCACAAATTTACCGCTATGAAGTACGGATACTGGGCAGAATTTCAGATGAACAGTATGATGCTGGTCGTTGCCGTCGCCATGGCTGCACTTGCAGGGATCGTCTTCGCCGCTCCGGGAGCGACCATGATCTATGGGAACTCTATCTCCCGGGAAGAGAACGGAAAAATATCCCTAGCCGGTCCGGTAAGTAATCTCATCCTTCTGATACCCTTCGCCGCTCTGATATTTGTCGGACAATCAGCAGGGTCTGGTATCCTTGCGATCATCGGTCTGGTGGGTGTCAAAGTCAATGCGATGATTGCTGCATTTAACCTTCTCCCCGTCGGACCTCTGGACGGGGCAAAGATACTCAGCTGGAACCCGGTCATCTTCGCCGGTGTGGCGCTCATTGCATTTGGTATCCTCTTTGGATCACTGAGCGGGTTTTTCTAAAACGGAGCACAGTAAAATCCCAGCGTGGATTTTATCAATCTCCCTCACTCATGTATGATTTATGAAAGTAGTTGCATTTCTTGGGAGCCCCCGTCCGGATGGTAATTCGGAACATCTTGTCCGCCGGGTTTTTGACATTCTGGAGTCCAACGGCATAGAGACAGAGATGGTCCGAATCGGAGGAAAGCCATTGCACGGGTGTCTTGCCTGTATGAAATGTTATGAAACCAGGAACGGGCAATGTGCGAACCAGACCGATGATCTGAACGATTATGTTGAAAAGATGCGGGAGGCCGATGGGATAATCTTCGCGTCACCGACCTACTTCGCAGACGTTACCGCCGAGATGAAGGCACTTATCGATAGAACCGGTATGCTGAGCCGGTCAGGTGGTGACTTCCTCAGGTTCAAGGTCGGTGCTGCAGTCATATCGGTCAGAAGAGGGGGAGCCATTCATGCGTTTGACACGATTAACCATCTGTTCCTGATGTGCCAGATGATAGTTCCCGGATCATCATACTGGAACGTGGGCCTTGGAAGACTTCCGGGAGAGGTCGACTCTGACGACGAAGGTATGGAATGCATGGAAACCCTTGGAATCAATATGACCTGGCTGCTCAGCCGGATCGCTGAATAAAACCCTTTTTTCCCTGCCGACCAGCTAGCATATCAGGTACCAGGCTGAGGTATGTGCTAGTCATGGCACTTGAAGAAGAGATATGGTTTTCTTCCGAAGAAGAAGCACAGAATTGTGTAAAGATATTTAAAAAACTGAACATCTCCGCGAATATGAAGCCACGAGTGGAACTCGAAACCAGGGTTATGTACAAGGCACCCTTCTCTGCATTTAAAGGGCTCATCGAAGAGGAGATATCCCGCATTCGTGATTCCGGTGATGGGGAAGTTGCAGACAATATACAGATTTTTGAAGATACCCTGCAGGTTCTCATTCAGGAACGGGATAATCTGGCTCAGACCTTTGCCAGCCATAAGCCAGGAGACCACATCAGCACGAAGCTATTTAGTGTTCTCATCCAGGATGGCGGAATGCCGGAAAGCGAAGAGGATATGGAGACATTTTTAAGAGAAGCCACCGTCACACGAATTCTGGAACTCAATGACCTTCTTGACATCGATGAGGAGGGTATGATACTTGCCCGAACCATTGCACCTGATGATGCGGTCATGTCCCTGTTTGGTGATGAACTCCCCCCGTTCAGAGAGGAGGACCTACAAAAGTGGGAGATCATCCGGAGTCTTGAGGCACGCGAAACCTATACCTATGTCGTCACCACCGGACTTGATGTCATATACCTTGAAGATCTGACCGAGCTTGAAGAATATTTCACAGAGTCAGGTAGTGAGGAAGAAACAGATCACTTCTTCGCCAACCTCCAGGTGAAACAGGTATTAGTCGCCGAGATCCTGGGGATCATCCAGAAAGACGGCCGGGCATCAAAAGAGCAGATCATGTCAGAATTTATTCATAAGACCCTGCCGATTGAGGATGATAAACTCGGTATCGGCTTTCACCTTTCACCGGCGTATGTTGAATCTATCCTGAATGACATGAAAAAACTGGGTATTTTAAAAGGGAAAGATTCAAAACTGAAACTTGTGATCTGATCTCATCAGACTTTTATTTTTCCAGCATTCTTTTTCCATTCTCCGGAAAGCAGGTATTGTGGATTGAAGAGGGCAGTCAGACGGAAGACGATTGAATCTGCCTGACCCCCATCGATAATCGTCCGGATGAGATCCTCAAAATCTATCCAGACAAGGTCATCATCACCTGCTGCGAACTGCCGTCCGTTCTGGTGCAGAAATGTATCAAGTGAAATTTTCATGAAACCGAGCATGAAATTATTTTGAATTTTTGCATCCGAACGGTCAAGATGCGAGACGACACCATCAGGGACCTCCATGATCCCGTACACATCATCAACCAGGATGCCGAACCGTGTACTGTGGGCATCTTCAGGGATAAAGACGATAATCTTCTTTTTCGCCCGTTCCTTCCCGAGCGGGATGATTCTTCTGATATCAATGACCTTGATGACGTCAGATCTGATGTTGATGATGCCGGGGATAAAATCCGGTGCGCCAGGAAGGGGATTTTTTACCTGGTCCGGTACTATCTCACGGATATATGAGACCTGTGCCCCGTACAGACCATCCCCAAGGGCGAAAAGCAATAACCGGTGAAGAGTATCCTTTTGTGTCGTCATCCCATCAAAACCCCGAGACCGACCGGTATTCATTCAGGCCCGGTCTATTATGGGTAATGTTGGTTCAGGATAGGGATAGGATTTTGCATCAGGCAGGGGCAGATACCGAAGGGTTTGAATACAGGAAGCAGATAAGATAAAAACAGAGCGGACTTCAGTAGCATGCAGGATCATCTGACACTCGTTGAGGTATTACTTGGAAGGGACCATTATCTCATTGACGGAGACATTGTTGAAAAGTTTGTCCGGCCCCTTCAGACCATCGATGTGTATGACGCCCCCCCGTATATTGAAGGGATGGCGAAATGGGGGGAGGAGATGATCCCGGTTATTAATATCGCACCTCTCCTCGGCATGGACCGGGCTGACAATAAACGGCACCGGACCCTTATCATCAATAAAGGGGCGGTCAGTGAAACCGAAATGGCGGTCTCAGTTGATGATGTATTTAATGTCAGGACCGTCACATCGTCTGACATCATGCCAGCCGACATATCAGCATGTGATGGGATGGAAGAGTACGTAAAAGGGTTGATCCGGCTGAAGATTGAGTCAGATGGGAAAATGGAAGAGTTGCTCCTTCTCTACCTGAACCTCTATAAAATGCTCACCGACCTGTTACGGGGAAAAATTGCGCGGCCTGCACCTGATTTTTACGTTTGGAGATGGGACAGTGGGGCTGCATCATCTTGATATCTGTCTGACATCCATACCGGTCTGATGTGCCATATCACTTTTTTGAGCCATACATCCATGTACTACCCATGAGCTGGAGTCCGGTAACACTCGAGAACTGGCTGATAAGACAGAAAGGCACGCTTGATGAAGTCAGGGGGCCGGTTGAGGCGATCATCTCGGAGGTCAGATCTCGTGGTGATGCAGCGCTCCTTGATTATGCAGAAAAATTCGATAAAGTCCGGCCTGAAGCAGTCAGACTGAGCGAAGAGGACTGGGATGCAGCATATGATGAGGTATCGCCGGAATTAGCCGAGGCATTATCTGAAGCATATGCACGAATAAGCAGGTTCCACGAACTCCAGCGCCGTGAGGACTTCTGGATAACAGAAACTGAGCCAGGAATCTCCTTGGGGGTAAAGACAACCCCGCTCTCACGGATTGGAATTTATGTTCCGGGGGGGAGAGCAAGTTATCCCTCAACTGCCCTCATGTGTGCCATCCCGGCAAAGGTCGCAGGCGTCGAGGAGGTAATATGCTGTACACCCCCCCCGGTTCATCCGCTAACCCTGGTTGCCTGTGATATCGCAGGAGTTGACGAGGTGTACCTGACCGGAGGAGCACAGGCTGTTGCTGCCATGGCGTATGGTACAGAAAGTATGGCTCCGGTCGAGAAGATCGTCGGTCCCGGGAACCGGTACGTAACCGCAGCAAAAATGATGGTTCGCGATACCGTTGAGATTGACTTCCCGGCAGGTCCGTCGGAGATCGCCATCATCGCCGATGAGGATGCCAGGCCGGACTTTATCGCTGCTGACATCCTTGCCCAGTCAGAACATGACCCGCTTGCAGCGTCCATGCTGATAACCCCGAGTGTACAACTTGCTGAAGAGGTAGGGAAATGGATTACCCGACTGACTGCAGAGGCTGACAGGAAAGAGATCATAACCCAGTCTCTGGAGCGTTCAGGATATCTCATCGTGCAAGACCTGGAGGATGCAGTCCGGGCGTCAAACAGGATAGCTCCCGAACACCTTGCAATACAGGTCAGAGATCCCCTCTCCCTGCTTGGGAAGATCAAAAATGCAGGATCGATATTTATCGGCCCGTATGCAGCAGTTGCCTGCGGTGATTATGCATCCGGAACAAACCACGTATTACCAACCGCTGGCAACGCCCGGTACTATTCTGGTCTGAATGTTGCCCATTTCACCAAGACCTCCACGATCCAGATGATTGACCGTGAGGGTCTTGAGATGATTGGGGATATTGTAGAGACGATTGCAGAGGCTGAAGGTCTGTCAGCTCATGCAGATTCGGTCAGAATCAGGCGTTCATCCCCCAGATAAGATGAGCCACCACTTTTTTTGTCCCGTTGAATTTCAGGTCAGCTACGTATTCGAACTCTGAAGAGTGTTACCAGCATAGAAAGCGTATCAGAAAGACGGAGCCTGGAGTCCTGGGTATCATTCCAGATGACCGGGACTTCGATGAGCGTGTATCCCTTTCTTGAAAGATGCCAGAGGAGTTCCACATGAAATTCAAATCCTGTTGAGCGGAGATCAAGAAGAACTGCATCAATTGCCTCTTTTTTAAAAATTTTCGCACCACACTGGGTGTCATAAAAGGGTAGTCCAAACAAAAGCCGGATGAGTCCATTGAATATCCTGCTCTGAATACGCCTGCACAGGGGTTGTTTTCTCTGAAGCACCTGGCCGGGTAGGTGCCTGGAACCGATGACCCCGTCATGATCTCCAATAAGACGGAAGAGACGGACAAGCTCTGATACCTTCGTCGAATTATCTGCATCCATAAACCCGACAAGAGGCGCCGATGCAACTGCGAATCCTGCCTTGACCCCTCCGCCTTTTCCAAGCCGGTGAGGGAAGGTCAGACACTGTATTGTGAGATCCGGATGATTCTCTTTATAATCCTGCACAATCACAGCAGTATCATCAGTACCATCACAGACAAATATGAATTCAAGGTCAGGGTCTGATAACTCTGACAGAAGCGGCCTGATACGGGTTGATTCATTATAGGCAGGGATTACAATACTGGCTGATGGATAATTCATAGTGCTTGAGAATGAATAGATCGAACGCTTACAGGTTCACCTGAAATACTCATATGCATTCCCCATTTTTATCGTCAATCTCTTGCACCTGTACCATGAATATGTACGTATGAGTTATCTGAATGAGATAAAAAATCGGGGCCGTGAAGCAAACCCCTTCTTCTGTCTCATGGGTATCGATCCTGAATCGTATGGAGATGGAAAAGCCCTACTGAGCATGATGGTCCGGGATGACATGAAGAACGGCGAGGGATGGCTCCAGGGAGGGATGTATACCGCTCTTGGTGACGAGGCAATCGCCCTTGCAATATATACCCTGCTTTCAGAAGGAGAGACCATTGCAACCGTCTCCTGCACGACTCATTTTATCAGGGGGGTTCGGGAAGGCACCATCTTTGCTGATGGCACCGTGGTCAGAAAAGGCAGATCAATGATATATGCCGAAGCGACAATAACCGATGCGAAAGAGAGAAACCTTCTCGCCCGATGCACTGCTTCTTTTATAGTACGGCAGCCCGCCGGCACAGGATAAAAGAGGGATAAGAGTTAACCTTTCTGCAGGTTTTTGGAGGAGTCACGTGAAGTATATTTTTGTTACCGGGGGTGTTATGAGTGGGCTTGGAAAAGGCATTACCGCAGCATCCGTCGGCCGGCTTTTAAAAAACCGGGGATACCAGGTTACTGCAGTAAAAATTGATCCTTACCTGAACATTGATGCGGGGACTATGAACCCTGCCCAGCATGGAGAAGTTTTTGTTCTGCATGACGGTGGTGAGGTTGACCTGGACCTTGGGAATTATGAGCGTTTCTTAGATATTGAACTCAACTCCTCCCATAATATTACGACTGGAAAAGTGTACCGGATGGTCATCGACAAAGAGCGCCGTGGTGACTACCTGGGGCAGACAGTTCAGATAATTCCGCATATCACTGACCAGATCAAGGATTGTATCAGATCTGCTGCAGAAGAGCATGTCTTTGATGGTAAACCGGCTGATATCTGTATCGTTGAGGTTGGCGGAACAGTCGGTGACATTGAAAGCATGCCGTTCCTCGAAGCAGTCAGGCAGATGAGAAGTGATATTGCCACATCTGACAGGGCTCTTGTCCATGTCACCCTCATGCCATCGGATTCTATGGGAGACCTGAAGACAAAACCGACCCAGCACTCGATAAAGGCGCTTCGGGAGCTTGGAATATTCACCGACATCATAGTTGGACGGAGCGAGAGACCGTTAAACTCCCATACTAAGAAAAAACTCTCATCACTCTGTGACATTCCCCAGAACGGGATCATCAGTGCTGCAACTGCTCCGGATATATACCAGGTACCGATGGAACTGGAAAAGGAGGGAATGGCCGATGTCCTGTGTCAGCTTCTCCAGTTGGGGAAGGATGGTGCTGACCCAGAGTGGTACCGGATCGTCACCCGTGAATATACCCACCGGATAACCATCGGTATCGTCAGTAAGTACGGTAAGGAAGATGTCTACCTGTCCATAAAAGAAGCACTCAAGCATGCGGGAAGGAAACTATCCACCGAAGTGACGATCAAATGGCTTGATGCAGAGCGTGTGGAGCCTGCTGACCTTCGGGAATGTGACGGGGTTCTGATACCCGGAGGATTTGGTGTCAGGGGCATTGAAGGGAAGATAAATGCAATCCGCTTATGCAGGGAAGAAAAAATTCCGCTCCTTGGTCTGTGTCTTGGGTTCCAGCTTTCAGTCGTTGAGTACGCAAGACATGTCCTGGGTATCGCCAATGCCTGCAGCAGTGAGTGCGGAGACGGCACGGCAGTCATTACCATCCTGCCTGAACAGGAAGGTGTTGAAAACCTTGGCGGGACCATGCGACTTGGTGACTGCCCGGTTGAGATTAAACCCGGCACAACTGCATACAGACTGTACAGGCAACAGGAGATCATCGAACGTCACCGGCACCGGTATGAGGTCGATCCGGCATATATCAGCCAGCTGGAAGATGCGGGGCTTATCTTTTCAGGGAGAAACAAGGATCGGATGGAGATAGCAGAGATTGAAGATCATCCCTTCTTCTTTGCAACCCAGTTCCATCCGGAGTTCAGGTCCCGCCCAACCAGGCCATCACCGCCGTTCCTGGGTTTTGTTGAGGCGTGTCTGAAGAACAGGGGGAAAGGAGAATAATGGTAAACACAGAGAAATTCATTACGGAGGCCATTCGCCGGATTCAGGAAGAATCAAAAGGTGAAAAGGTCGTTATTGCACTGTCAGGAGGAGTGGACAGTTCTGTCTGTGCAGAACTTGCATCGCGGGCGATTGGAGATCGGCTGATCCCGATTTACGTGGATACCGGTCTCATGCGAAAAGGAGAGACAACCCGGATATCAGAGATTTTCGGTCATCTTGGCCTGAAGGTTGTGAACGCTGCGGATGAGTTTCTGGATGCTCTTGAAGGAGAGAGTGATCCTGAAAAGAAGAGAAAGATCGTCGGGGAGCGGTTCATTCGGGTCTTTGAACGGGAGGCCACCGCAACCGGAGCAGAGTATCTCCTGCAGGGAACCATCTATCCGGACTGTATTGAGAGTGAAGGGGGCATAAAAAGCCACCACAATGTTGGCGGGCTGCCACTGACCATGCAATTCAGGGGAGTAATCGAACCACTCCGGGAACTCTATAAGGATGAGGTCAGGGAGGTTGCAGAAGCACTCGGCCTTCCACGGGAGATTGCCCACCGGATGCCATTCCCCGGCCCCGGCCTGTCAGTCAGAGTAGTCGGAAAGGTAACGAGGGAAGCCATCGATGTGGTCAGGGAAGCAAATGCCATCATCGAGGAGGTTCTGGTTGAGAAATACCGGCCATGGCAATGTCTTGGTGCCCTTGTGGGACTTGGAACCGGAGTGAAAGGGGATAACCGACTCCATGGGTGGATTGTTGCAGTACGGGCGGTTAACTCACGCGACGGCATGACCGCAGACCCGATTGAGGTATCATTTCCGGATCTTCAGGAGATTGAATCCAGGATTACCTCTTCAATTCCAAGTGTGGCCCGGGTAGTCTATGATGTCACTCCCAAACCCCCCGCAACGATAGAATACGAATAACCGATTATGTGTTGATACTATGAAATACGAAGATAATTATCGCGAACTTGAATCATCATATTATATGCCTGCATTCAGCCGGGACATGATGCTGGTGAAGGGATCAGGCTGCACCGTCACTGATGCAGATGGAAAATCATATCTTGACTTTGTTGCAGGAATCGCAGTCTGCAGCACCGGACACTGCCATCCGAAGGTTGTTCAGGCAATCCAGGAACAGGCTGCGGAGCTCATTCACTGTTCAAACCTGTACTATGTTCCCCACCAGGGAGCCCTTGCAAAACGGCTGGTTGAATGTTCAGGATTGAAAAAGGCATTCTTCTCCAACTCCGGAGCAGAGGCGAATGAAGCGGCGATCAAACTGGCACGGGTCAGAACCGGAAAGACAGAGTTCATCGCCTGTGAGGACGGGTTTCACGGACGGACCATGGCATCACTGGCCTGCACCCACAAACCCGCCATCAGGGAGCCATTCCTGCCATTAAATCCCTGCTGCACCTTTGTTCCCTATGGAGATGCAGATGTCATCAGGAGGGCAATTACCAAAGATACCGCTGCAGTGATGGTTGAACCAATCCAGGGAGAAGCAGGAATTATCATCCCGCCCGAGGGCTACCTTCGTGAAGTCCGGGAGATCTGTGATGAAAAGGATGTCCTCCTGATCCTTGATGAAGTGCAGACCGGTATTGGCCGGACCGGAAAGTGGTTTGCGTACCAGCATGAGAAGATCCAGCCGGATATCGTATCAATGGCAAAGGGAATTGCAAGCGGGTTCCCCATGGGAGCAATTGTTGCCCGTGACGGCCTTGAGTTTTCAAAGTCAGAACATGGAAGCACCTTTGCAGGTGGGCCTATAGCCTGTGCAGCAGCTCTTGCAACCCTCGATGTTGTTGAAGACGCACTCCCATCGGTGGCAAAAAAGGGTGAGCAGATGAAAAATGCCCTTTCTGCACATGAAACACGGATAATCGGCCTTATGGCAGGAGTGACCATCGGAGATTCCTGCCCCGCAGTTCAGCAGGCATGCAGGGAAAATGGTGTCCTTGTAAATTGTGCTGCTCATGGAAATCTCCGGTTAGTGCCACCTCTCGTAATCAGTACTGAAGAGATAGATCGGGGATGCGGAGTCATAAATGCAGCAATCGAATCGATCTGCTGACCTGGTCCGGGATCTCTACAGGCAGGGTACGAGTTACGTATTTGCAAAAAAGCCGGGGGAGATCGCAGAGGAGTTCGGGTTTACACGGGTTGCACGGCTTGCCAGTAATGAAAATCCCTTCGGGCCTTCTCCCCGTGCATTGGAAGAGGCACAAAAGGCACTCACATCCATGCACCGGTACCCGGATACCACCCATGCTAACCTGATCAATGCATTACGGAAGCATCACGGAGATTACTCCTTTGTAACCGGTGTGGGAATGGACGGGGTGATCGAGACCTGTATCCGGGTGCTCATTAATCCCGGGGATCAGGTTACCATCTCAACTCCGACCTTCTCCTTTTATGGCCTTGCAGCAGCTGCACAGGGAGGGAAGGTCGAAAATCTCCCAAGAAACCAGGATTTCTCTGTCGATATTCCTTCGTTCATCTCCTCAGCCAGATCTGCAAAGATATCATTCCTTTGTACTCCGAACAATCCTTCAGGGACGGTAACACCGATATCGGATATTGAAGAGATCCTGGAGAGCATAGACGGAATACTCTTTCTGGATAACGCATACGTAGAATTTTCATCGGTGGATTACCGTTCTCTCATGAACCGGTACGAGAACCTGATCATCGGACGGACCATGTCCAAGGTCTTCGGGCTGGCCGGATGCCGGGTCGGCTATGCATTTGTTCCGGAGTGGTTCAGACCGATTTACGATAAAGCTGCAACCCCATTTACCCTCAACACCATATCAGCGGCTGCAGCAGCAGGTGCTCTGAATGACCATGAATACATCGAGCGGACTATCACCTTTGTAAAAAAATGGCGGGATGCGTTTACCCGGGAGACTGTAAAACCAGTCCTCCCAAGCGGGGCGAATTTTGTGATGATTGATGTTGCTCCGCTCACCGGTGATCAGGCTACCGATTTCTTTGCACAGAATGGTGTTCTGGTACGGTCATGCCGGAGTTTTCCCGGCCTTGACGATCATTATATCAGGGTGTGTATAGGAGAAGAATGGGAGAACACCCGGTTCCTTGAGGTATTTAAAAAAATATGATGATTGCGCTTACCGGGACACCCGGAACAGGAAAGACATCCGTTGCACAGGAACTTCAGAAGAGAGGAGTCCACGTGACCTATGCTTCAGATACCATTGGACCATATCGTCTGGGTGCAGATCCGGAGCGGGACACAGAGATAATTGATGATGAACGCTGGGTTTCAGAGTTCACACCGGTTGAAGGGATAATAGAGGGTCATCTGACGCATTTTCTCCCGGCAGACCGGATCGTCATCTTACGGTGTCATCCAGGTATCCTGAAGGACAGACTTAGCAGACGTGGCTATTCAGAAGAAAAAATTCAGGAGAATGTGGAAGCAGAAATCCTGGATGTTTCCCTGGCAGAAGCATTTGATATCCATGGTGAGGAGAAAATATATGAGATTGACACAACACACATGGACATTCCTGAATGTGCAGAAAGAATTGAGGAAGTAATCAGAGGAACTGCACAGCCGTCAATCGGAATTGTTGACTGGCTTATCACATGCGGAGATATGTTATGACCCTTGACTCATACCGTGAACATGTAAAACCGATCATCGACCCGGTTGTAGCCGCATGTATCAGGCTGAAAATCACTCCGGACAGTTGCACCGTCCTCTCCCTCATTGCTGCAGCAGGAGCAGGTATCGGATTTTATTTTTATGAAATCGGGATCGGTACCGTCTGCATACTCCTCAATGCAGTATTTGACGCTCTCGACGGTTCCATCGCACGGGCTATGGATATCCAGAGTCTGAAAGGTGATTTCCTGGACCACACCGTGGACCGGTACGCAGATATTTTTATGATATGCGGAATATTTGCCGGACCGCTCTGCCCCTGGCAGATAGGTGTTTTTGGCCTGACCGGTGTTCTGATGGCATCATACCTGGGCACTCAGGCACAGGCGGTTGGGATTGGCAGGTTCTATGGGGGATTTTTAGGACGGGCTGACCGGCTCATTCTCCTTATCGGAGCAGGAGTTGCTTCTTTAATCTCGTCCGTTCTCATCATCGGACTGTCCCTTTTTGCATGGGTATTACTGATTTTTGGCATATTAGGCCATATTACCGCAGCCCAGCGGTTCATGCACGTGTGGAAACAGTTATAACTGTTTCCCAACCATCTGGGCCGACGAATTCATGAATATCCAGTACCCCTGTCGCGGGTCAAGAGAGGTGTCCCTGCTTTCCAGCCCATTCGTTATGGGGACAGTATATCTCTGTTTTTCTGCATCATATCCGACAATATAACTCCAGAAGTCTTCGATTGAATGGAAGGCTTCATCTGCAGATACCATCATGATATCTGCATAGCTGACAAGATTCCACCCTTCATCCAGATCCCTGGTCAGATTATACTCCGGACCATCACTGGATATCCTGATCGGGACCTGCACCATATCAGGTGAGTATACAAAGAACGCAGACAGGGGAGAGATCGGATCAGATCGTGCGGGTCTCATCCAGGAACCTGTTGAACTGTTCCATGAGAAGATGGAATGACCTGCAGTATCAACCCCGGAGAGAATATCCATGGTTCCAAAATTGGGTTCAAGAGTTACCGGAACAGAGACCAGATTCCAGCCACGAAGAAGGGTGATATTCAGGTAATATGGAGAGACCGCAACTACATATGCCGGCTTCTTAATATCCTCACACCCGGATACCGAATCACATGCCTGAAGGGAAGGTGAATATATTCCTGCTGTTTCATAACAATGGAACGGATTTCGTTCATTCGTCTTCTGTCCGTCACCAAAGTCAAGCTCTGACTGCTGGATCTGACCGGTTACTTTATATGAGGTACAAAGAGGAGCCAGGCCCCGCCTTGGAAGGCCGGAAAAGTCATACGGGGAGTCTTCTTTCTTCAGGACGTGGATCGTCTGTGATTTTGATCCAAAACAGTCACCAGCCCCCCACACCGTCAGGGTCACATTATAATCTCCCGGATCATCAAACCGGTGCTCTACCGTTTTTCCTGACTCTGATGTGCCATCACCAAAGTTCCAGTACCGTTTCTCTGCATAATCAAGGGTCGTATCGGTGAACTTGACCGTCAGGGGTGCATCCCCATGGGGAGGAAACATAGTAAATGAGGGTTTTGGAACCGCGTGAGCCGTGATGTAGTTCTCTTTTACTTCCTGCTGTGTTCCATTTGGAAACGTATCAGTCAGACTTACCGTATAAGGACCAGGAAACCGGAAACAATGGAACGGATTTTTATCTGTGCTGGTCTCTCCGTCACCAAACTCCCACAGGCGGGAGAGTGGAATCTCAGGAGATTTTTCATTAAACTGCACGCAGTGAGGGGCACACCCGGCTAATGGTGTGGCAGTAAAGTCCAGTTTTTGTTTGGGTTTTATCTTCAGTTCCTTTACTGCTATGGCATTACATCCGCACGTTCCTGTGACAACCAGGGAGACCCGGAAAGTTCCTTCCGTATCAAACCGGTGTGATGGAGCAGCCCCCTCTGCCCGTGTCCCGTCACCAAAATCCCAGGAGTATTTAAGTCCTTCCGGGGCATCGGTAGTGAATTTGTATTCATTCAAAGCACTCCCCGGTGCGATAAGAATCCGGGGCTGATGCACAATTATGGGCTCTTTTCCCTCTACTGTATCACAAAAATTATTGGAACAGTAGGTCAGGGACGGGAAATAATTCCCGCTGGTCCCATAACAGTGGGTGGCCTGTGCACCGGTTGCCGTGCTGTTATCACCAAAATTAAATTCCCAGGACTGGGATGGGTTGATGATACTATATGCGACACATAATGGAGCGATCCCTTCGACCGGAGTTGCGGTAAAATCAGGTGTTCCGGCAGGGACATATTTCAGGAACCCGTTTTTCGTGATGGTATACGGAGCACTATCAACCGTATAGGTCAAAGAGACAGAATACAGACCAGGCTCCGGATAACAGTGGACCGGACTTTTCTCATATGAGACGGTGCCATCGCCAAAGTCCCATTGAAATGAGTCAGCCTCTCCATAGACGATGAACCGGGTGCATATGGGGGCAGTGCCATTCTGCCGTTCGGCTAGAAAATCAACCTTATTGCCTGGTGCAACCTCGATATAATGAAATTTTGATATCTTATTACAGGAACCTGCAATGCAGTATGTCAGGGTGGGGCTGTAATTACCCGGTTCCCTGAACTGGTGACGGGGGCTCTGGTCAGTCGTGTCATCACTTCCATCCCCGAAATGCCAGATGATATGTGTGGGATTGCCGATTATTGAGAACTGGGCGGTAAGGGGTGCTGGTCCGGAAGAAGGTTCTGCAACATAATCAACATACATTTCAGGATCGCCGACCTTCACACAATCCGGTTTTGAGACTTCCCCGGCGATCGTACCATACGAATACTTCAGGTTAACCCAATACGAACCCTTCTGCTTATAACAATGGACAGGATTCATGGCATATGATGATGTTCCATCACCAAAATCCCAGACATAATCACCATTCGGACCTGAAACGGTGAACTGAACACAAAGGGGTGGATACCCTTCAAATGGGGATGCAGTGAAATCAACGACCCATTCAGCTGACAGATTGCTGGAATTATTGGTGATATTCTCTTCCACCTCATCAGCATGCGTTGTGAACATGGAAAAACCATAGATCCAAACACAGACCAAAATCACACAGACCAATCGGATAACCCTGCAATTCTGCATCTGACCAGATACCCCTGCCATAAGTAAAAATCAGGTACCTTTAGGCACTTCTAGTATAAAAATAAGTCACGAAAAAAGGTCAGAACCAACTCTCAAGAGTTTTCTGCTTCTCCTTTTTCGAGATCTTATCAAGTACCGGGTCCACCCGGTCTCTGGAAAATCCATGTTCATCACAGAGAAATGCCCTGATTCCATCACGATCGATCCGGCCGCCATCAAGGGTATAGGAATCAGTAACCGGAGGGTTCATAAAAAAATTCCGAACCGGTTCAGGATCAAAATCCGGAAGTTTTTCGCTGATAATTGAGTCAAAGTCTCCGGATTTGATCTTTTTCAGCCCGGTTTTTGCACCGATTCCACGTATCCCGGGATTAAAATCCGTGCCGGTCAGGATGGCAATCTCAATGAGCTGTTCCCGGGTTATACCAAGATTGCTAAGAACATCAGACAGGACGATTCGTTCAGGCTGAACGGTAATCTGTCTTCCATGAAGCCGCCGCTTACCTGATATGGTAAGATTTCTGACAAGGAGAGGAGTGCCAAAAAGAAGAGTGTCATAATCCTGGGAAACAACATAGTCAGCATCTCCTTTCATTGCCATATATGCAGCCTGGGCTTCTCCCTCTGAAGGAGCATCGACAACAGGCAGGCCCATCAGCTGAATAAGGGTTCGTGCCGAAGACAGGATATATGCATCAATAACTGTACTGGACATGGCATATCTGAAAGCACCGGTAAGGTCACCTTCCTTTTTCGCCTGATCCCATTTTTCTTTCGACTCTTCCCGGATGTCCCTTCGTTCCTGGATAGTCCTGCCTTTCATCTCCGGTGACTTTCCATCAAAGATGAATACCGGACGAATACCCTGAGTCAGAAAGTTGGCGGTCCGAAAGAAGATGCCAGAAAGATGTGAGGTTATTCTTCCCGAATCATCCATAAGGGGAGTGCCATCCGGCTGCCTGATAATAGATAGAAACTGATATAGCGCATTGAATGCGTCAATTGCCGCGACACCCGCGAGTTGATCAGGTTCTGCCGGCTGTTTATAGTCAGTAAGAATGTCTCTGAGTGCAACACCCATGGTACGCCTACCGGTACACCCTTCTGGTCAGTTCTGATTGAGCATCCATCATCGTTCGCATTGACTCATCATATCTTCGTTTCATTTCCGATGCCTGATCATCGACTGCCCGATGGATAATTCTGCCCTGATATTTTACCCCTGCTATAAGGTTTTCAACCCTGACAAGAGTATACCACATGAGAAAGATAATGGGAAGTGTCATCAGGAGAAGTCCGATAATCGCTTCAAAGGGGAACCTGTATGCAAATCCGATCAGGATACACCCGCATGAAACCAGAAGGAGCGGGACTATACCAGCCAGAAGGATCCGATCATCCATATATTCAGATAGGTAGTTCTCCCATGATGTAAGTACTGGTTATCATGAGATCGAAGGAACAAATCCGGGAGTTTTTAGCCATCCTTGCAATGCCGGTAATGCTCCTTGCTGTGGAATTAGGATCCATTCTCCTTGCAGTACCGATGACTGCCTCCGGATATGCGGTCTTTGAAGACCCGGAGTCCCTTTCAAATCCGATATGGTTTATTCTTATGCTGCTGGGGTTCACAGCCTTTCTTCTCATCCTCATAAAATACAGATTTAAGCGGGTTCTGGACTGGATAATCCGGGCCTCCCTGTTTATCGCATATATTTACGTATTCTCCGGACTGCTCGGACTGATTCTATCTGCAGAACTTGCATTGCTCATGGGAACAGCATGTGCCGGAGCAGCAACACTCCTTCTCTGGAAATATCCTGAGTGGTATGTAGTGGACATTCTGGGTGTTCTTCTTGCTGCAGGAGTTGCCTCCATGTTTGGCATATCACTCGAGCCGATACCGGTAATTCTGCTCCTTATCCTCCTTTCTGTGTATGATGCAATATCAGTATACAAAACAAAGCATATGCTGACCCTCGCAAATGGTGTCATCGAAGGCAGAATGCCCATCATGGTGGTAGTGCCAAAAAAGGAGGGATATTCATTCATTCGCGACGGAGTCGGGGGGAGTATTGATCCGGATGAGTCCACTGAGGAAAGCCCGAAGCATGACCGTGCTGCATATCTGATGGGCCTTGGGGATCTTATCATGCCGTCAATCCTCGTGACATCAGCTGCTGTATTTGTCCCGGGTGGTGGAATCGGGATGCTGAGCCTTCCGGCAATAGGGGCGATACTGGGATCGCTCGCTGGACTTGGCATCCTTCTCCATGCGGTACATTCAGGCAGACCCCAGGCAGGACTTCCGCCTCTGAACGGTGGGGCGATACTGGGATTCCTCATCGGCTGGTTTGTGATGACACTGTAACCTGCATAAAGAACGCCTGCATATGGAACCGTATGTAATCGAGGCAACAGGCCTTACAAAACGATACCGCGATCTGACTGCGGTGAATTCAATTGCTTTTTCAGTTACCAAAGGAGAACTTTTTGGGTTTCTCGGACCGAACGGAGCTGGAAAGACCACAACCATGAAGATGGTCCAGTGTGTCTCTCCCCGGTCCGGAGGAGTCCTGAAAATATTCGGAGAGGACCCGGAAATTTTCGGGAGAAACATCAGGAGGAGAATTGGTGTCGTCCCACAGGAGACAAATCTGGATCCTGACCTGTCGGTTTTTGATAACCTTGCAATGTATGCCAGATTCTTTGATATTACTCCTGCTGATGCAGCAAAACGTGCTCAAAACCTTCTTGAATTTTTTGAACTTGAGACAAAAAAAGACACAATTATCGAGAAACTCTCAGGAGGAATGAAGAGGAGGCTGCTCCTTGCGAGAGCTCTCATGAACAATCCGGACCTTCTTATCCTTGATGAGCCGACCATCGGCCTGGACCCGCAGGCCCGCCATCACATCTGGGAGAAACTTCTGAAACTACGTGCAGAAGGGCATACCATTGTTCTCACGACCCATTATCTTGACGAGGCAGCCCGTCTCTGTGATCGGCTCGTGATCATGGACCAGGGCACCATTCTGGTCGAGGGATCGCCTGATGCACTTGTCAGAACATATATCGGGATGGATATTGTCGAGACGGACAATACAGAAGAGGTTACGAGGTATCTTGATTCGGTTGGTATTTCATATGAGATTGGTGGAGAGACCATACAGATACGAACCAGTACCCCCCGTGAACAGGCCGACCGACTGATGGAAAGATTCCAAAGTATACGGGTTATCACTCGTCCCGGATCACTGGAAGATGTCTTTTTACTGCTGACCGGAAGGAGGATTCGTGAATGAGGAGTAAGATATTTGAAAAAACCTCTGTTCTGTTTATTGGTGCATACCGTGTCTGGCTTCGGAATGCTCTGGTATTCCGAAAGAACATTCGTGTCAACCTTCTGCCACCGTTCATTGAACCTCTCCTCTACCTCGGGGCCATCGGGTTTGGTATCGGTGCATATATCACCGACATTGAGGGACTGCCGTATGTCAGGTTTATTGCGCCGGCGATCCTTGCTGCATCAGTGATGAATGCCTCTTTCTTTGAATGTGCCTATGGGACATATGTCAGGATGTATTATCAGAAGACATTTGATGCACTGCTCGCTACACCAATCACCATACAGGAAGTTATTCTTGGAGAGATCTTCTGGGGAGCAACACGGGGATTGATATCTGCTCTGTCAATCAGCATCATTCTCCTTCTTTTGGGACTTGCCTCTCCGGCCGGATTACTTCTTGCACTCCCTCTCTCATTCGTTGCGGGTTTGTTATTCTCAGGAATTGCTGCATGTTTTTCTGCAGTCTCACCCTCGATAGATACCATATCATACCCCGCTACCCTCTTTATCGCTCCCATGTTCCTCTTCTCCGGAACATTTTTTCCTCTGCACCTGCTCCCCCAGATTGTCCAGGTTCTGGCCCTCATATTCCTGCCACTCACTCATGTGGTCAGCCTTACCAGGGGGCTTCTTACCGAAAGTACTGACCCGTTATGGGCTTTGAATATCACATGGATTGTTCTGGGAACGATAGTCTTTTCATTCCTGGCGATCCGGCTTTTTGAGCGGAGACTGATTGTATGACTGAGAATCCTGAAGAACTGAAGAATGAACTGATTGATGCTGCCAAGAACTGGCTTGCAATCGACGGGTTATGGTTTTTGGAGATTGAAAAGCGATATGGACTTGATATTGCCATTGAGTGTGATGCTGCTGTCTGGAAAGAGTTCTCGAGGATTGAAGCTGAGCGGATAATGACCCGGCTCAACCTACCACATGATGGCGGACTGGATGTATTGGAAACCGCTCTGCATCATCGGCTCTTTTCACTTATCAATACCTATGACATACGAAAACCAGAGCCGGGTGTTCTGGAATTGTTTATGAATTCATGCAGAACCCAGGTGGCACGGGACAGAAAAGGGCTCCCGTTATTCCCATGTAAGACGATCGGTCTGATCGATTACGAGATATTTGCACGTACCATCGATCCGAAGATACAGGTTGCATGTATCGCATGTCCACCTGACCCGTTGGTCAGA
>ERZ1645192.1369-NODE-1369-length-20383-cov-6.718270_pt1 | contig 20383 bp, 21 predicted proteins | sample MGYA00575354_ERZ1645192 | MGnify/ENA primary metagenome ERZ1645192 (study PRJEB40844, sample SAMN11349763) | freshwater sediment metagenome | isolation source: river sediment | host: Sediment | place: India: Faizupur Khadar , New Delhi | collected 2017-02-21 ... | reverse complement strand
AGTGGGTACCCGGAAACTGATCCGTACCGGTTGAGTGCTTCCAAAAACAATTTCCTATCGTCTGGGTGTTCGTACACGTCCGTAACTGGCAGACCAATCATCTGGTCCATTGAGTCATACCCCAGCATCCGGACACCAGCAGGGTTGACCATGATAAAGGCACCATCCATATCAGCCTGATAAACGAAGTCCTGAATGTTCTCAATCATGGCACGGAATTTCTCTTCGCTTTCCCGAAGTGCATCTTCTATTTTCGCAGCCTGAATAACCTGCGATGTGGTTGTGGCAAGGTCCTCGACATATCGTTTCACATCCTGGGAGATCTGCTGTCTGCTGAAGAAAGCAAGGACACCAATTGCTTTTGCTTCTGAGGAGAGGAGACGGAACCCGACAAACGAAACAAGGCCAAGCGAAGCAGCCCAGGCATGATCGTGGACTCTTGAATCATGTACAACATCGTTTGTTATGAAGGAAGGCTCTTCTCCTGTTACTATTCTGCCAATCTTGTATACACCAGGCGGCACACGACGGTGGCTGCCATCGGTATTAGTATACCTGCCTGAACTGACCATGAGGTGGAGGCATGCAGTATGATCCAGGCAGAGGTCCGGACCTCCGGTTGCCCTGGCATGGATACAGCCCTGTTCGCAGAGATCACCAGTGCCGATCATCCAAATCCGGGCGAAGTCTGCGTTAAAAAGACTGACACAGGCATCAGTTATCATTTTCAGTTTATCTTCAAGCGGGGCGGAGATCAGGAGGTCCTGTTTGAGTTTGCTGAGACCTGCGTTGTAGTACTCATCCAGATAGTGCCGGGTGATGTCACGGGCTGCTGCGAAGATCCGGGTGCCTGCCGGAGCAGACCGCCATTCTATCCAGCGCCAGCTGCCATCACGGTGGCGGTACCGGTTGATAAATCCCGTCACTTCATTCTGACTTGCAAGTTCCTGGACCGCACCAAGGGTGGCCTGGAGATCATCGGGATGAACGTAATCAAGGAACTTTTTTCCTTCGAGTTCAGAAACCGGCCATCCAAGGATCTTCTCCCACTCCGGGTTGAGGCGACGGAAATAGCCGTCTGTGTCTGCAATACAGAAGAGATCAAGGCTTGTAGTAAAGAACTGGTCCACCTCTTCGGTCCGCTCTGCAATTGCCTTTTGCACTTCCTTCTGCCAGGAAATATCACGAAAGATACCGACAAGAAACCTGCTTTCCCCAAACTCGAGGGGGGTTGCATTGATAGAGACCGGTACCCGTTTTCCATCCCGGGTGATCACATCAGTCTCAACGCTCCCAATCTTCTCTTTCAGGAAATCCCGGAACATGTCAATGGTCTCTGCCCGGAGGTCATCAGGATGGAGCTCATCTGCAGTCATCGAAAGGATTTCGTCACGGGTATAGCCAGTCAGGATCTCAGCCTTCTGGTTGCAGTCCGTGAGACGTCGGGTTGCGATATCGGCAATAAAGATTGCATCGCTTACCTGCTCAAAGAGCCTGCGGTACTTCTCCTCGCTCTCACGGAGTGCTTCTTCTGATCGGTGACGTTCCAGCATCCGGCCGATCCGTTCGGCAACGGCATTGATCAGACTGAACTCTTCAGGCAGAAACGGGTCTGTTCCATAGACCCCCTCGTCTCCCAGGAAAAACGCCTCAATGCTGCCGACAGTTTTTCCATGCTCCGTCAGGACAGACTCCTGCTTTTTGGTGCTGGTCTGAAATCCTTCTGACAAATATTCCCTGTTTCTCACAATAATTCTGACCTGGGTCAGTTCAGGATACTGCCACCCATGGGGTAGTACATTGACCAGGGTGTGAAAAAGAGCGTCAAGTGTGGGGGTACTTTCAACAAGGCGGGCAACTTCATACAGACAGTTCAGTTCCTTTACCCGTTCCTGAAGTGAATCTGTCTTTTCCTTCAGTTCATCTTCAATTACCCGGCGTTCTTCAATTTCATCCTCAAGATCTGCACTCGCAAACTCCCATCGAATGAGAATATAGCCGGTGGACGCAAGGGCCATGAAGAGTACCTGAATGGAAAGGAAGAGAATCTGAAAGAACGTGGGCTGAAGGAGATTGTAGTCCTTCGCAATGAGAAGATACGCTCCCCGGGCCATGACTGCTGTGATATATAAAAGAAGGATACCGCCAATGAACTGCTTCAGGGGGGATGGACGCAGTCCGGAAAAGACCAGAAAGATACCAGGGAAGAGAAAGAAGAATGATATGACGAATGAAACAACTCCCACCTTCTGATCCTGTCCGGACAGGGGAAGCCAGATGATTATCAGAGAAAGTGCAAGAACAGCAGCAAAAAATTGCAGCCATTTTTTGTCAACGGGCCTGACAAGTGAGAAGAGGGCGATACTTTCCAGACAGAATCCGCAGAATATCAGCGTGTTGCCAAGTGAAAATGAAAGGATATCTGATATAACACCCCTGAAAAAGAGAAGGAGCCACCCGGCGGCCTGAAGGGCCATACTGATCATGAAGACCGTATCGTAGATCTGAGCCCGTTTCAGGGTGGCGAAAAAGAGGAGAAGGGCAGCAATGGCATGACCCAGAACAAGAATGAGGATCAGGGTCCGTATATCAAGCGTCTCAATCACTGCTGGTTATCTCCTCTATTATTCTGATGTGAACCGCTGCATACCCTATTCAAATATGGAAGAGAGCAGTCAGAAATTATTTCCTGGTTATCGGGCCGGGTAATAAAAGGTATATCGAGCAAAAAAGTTATAAAAGAATCGGCGGGGAAAAAAAGTACCAAACATCATCACTTCTCACGCTGTTCCATCACCATCCGGAGCCGTGAAGAGATCCCGGACCATCTTCACTGCACACAGGTCACCACACATCGAGCAGGTCTCCTTTTCCGGGTCACGATCATGGATACTCCGTGCCACTTCGGGGAACAGTGAAAGACTGAACTGTTTCTCCCAGTCCAGTTCCTGACGTGCCTTTCCCATCATAATCTCACGGTCCCGTGCATCTTCTCTGCCGGCAAGCAGATCCCCTACATGGGCGGCGAGAACTGAGGCCCGGGTCCCTTCAATAATATCATGAACCCGGGGAAGGGCGAGGTGTTCGCTTGGTGATACCATACACAGGAAATTCGCGCCATGTTTGCAGGCAATGGCACCACCAATCGCACCGACCACATGATCATACCCTGAGGCAATATCGGTGACGAGCGGGCCGAGGAGGTAGAGCGGGGCATGATCGGTCAGTTCCTTGATCATCCGGACATTGTATCCTATCTGCTCAAGAGGCATGTGACCCGGACCTTCAATCATCCGGGGGATCCCGAGATGATGAGCCTGTCGTGCAAGCCGGCCAAGGTTCAGGTATTCAACCGTTTTTGCCTCACGTGAAGCATCTTCATGACAGCCTGGACGCATCCCATCCCCCAGGCTGACCACGACCTCGTACTCAGCCAGTATCTCACACAGGTAGTCAAACTCACTCCAGAGAGGATTTTCTTCTTCCTGTGCAGCCATCATGGCGACATGGAATGAACCACCCCGTGACACAACCCCCATCCGGCGCGGATCTTCCCGAAGTGAACGCATCACATCCTGGTTTACGCCACAGTGCAGGGTAAGAAAGTCTACTCCGTCCCTGCAGTGCTCGCGGATAACAGTGAACAGGAGATCTGCATCAACATCACGGACCGAACCAGCCCTTCTGACTGCCTCTTAGATCGGCACCGTCCCGACCGGTACCGGAGATGCGAGTATGATTTGGCGGATAGCAGGCAGATCACCCCCTGTCGAGAGATCCATCAGGGAATGGGCACCATTGTGCACCGCAGCCTCTGCTTTCTCCTTTTCAAGGGCTGGATCACAAAGACCCTGGGACGTCCCAACATTGACATTAACCTTGACCCGGCACCCTTCACCGATGACACAGGGAGGATGAGGTCTCCGTGGATTTTGGGGCACTACCACCCTTCCCGCCTGTATCAGTCTGACGAGCCGGTCCTTTTCTATTGATTCGGCCGTCGCTATTGCATTCAGAACAGATGTATCAGGAAGGGAATATCGGGTATGTACCATATCCTACTTGTTGTATGCAGAGGAATATGATAGTCACATGGCAGTAAAATTCATCCCGGGGAGAGGGATGTATGCAAACGCCTATGTTGCACGGGGAACGGTACTGGTTGACGCCGGTGTGACCCCGATGGCAATAGAGGCGCATCGGAATACAATCACCCATATCATCCTGACCCATTGTCATTTTGATCATATCGCCTACCTTCCGGCACTGCAGAAGATGACCGGGGCAAAGATCTGCATTCATGAGGCTGACGCAGAAGGGCTCAAAAATGACAACCTCAGCCTTGCAATGCATTTCGGGGAACACTCACCCGGGATCATCCCGGATATCATCCTGCATGGGGGGGAAGTGATCGAAGGATATGAAATAATTCACACTCCAGGCCATACACCAGGAAGCATCTGCCTGTATGACAGAGCATCAGAAGAACTTATCTCCGGGGATACTGTCTTTTCTGACGGTGCATTTGGACGGTACGACTTTCCCGGAGGAAGCCGGAGCACACTTTCCGACTCAATACAGAAACTGACTCAGCTGAAGGTCGGGGGTTTATACCCCGGTCATGGAATTCCTGCACGGGAGAACGGGGAGCGGTTTATAAAGGCGGCTGCAGCCCTCATACAGTCAGCCTATGGATAAGGGAGTATACATTCTCCTTTTGAAGAATGATGAATGCAGGATTCAGGTAGGAGCAAAGGGAGAGAGAAAATTCTCTGCCGGATGGCATGCATATGTCGGATCTGCCCTGGGATCAGGGGGATTTTCCCGGGTGATGCGACATTTCAGACTCAATATTGATAAGAACAAAAGCCCCCGGTGGCATATCGATTCACTCCTTCTTTCTCCCTGTTTTCAGGTAATCCGGGCCTATTGTATTCACACCGACAAGAGAATTGAATGCCTCCTTGCCCGGTATATGACCGGCACGGTCATTTTAGGATTTGGTTCATCAGACTGCACCTGTGAGGGGCATCTCTATTATTACTCCTCTGATCCTCACAAGGATATATCCCATCTGCTGCATTCTTTTGCTGAAAAAGATACCGGTGTACTTCAGATTGAAGTACGGACACCCTGACCGGCCCGGTGATCGGCCATGAAGGTATATTATATGTATTTATAAAGCAGATACCAAACTCAATCACCGTTATTCAGAGGTCCACACATGATCAAAGTTGCAATTAATGGATATGGAACCATCGGAAAGCGTGTTGCAGATGCGGTCTTTGCCCAGAAAGATATGGAGATCATCGGGGTTTCAAAGACAAAACCGTCAGCAGAAGCTCTGATTGCCGTCCAGAGAGGCTACCCGATCTACATTGCCGACATGAGCAAGAAGGATGCATTTGCGAAAGCAGGAATCCCGGTTGCAGGTTCGGTTGAAGACATGCTGAAAAAGGCCGATGTTGTTGTAGACGGAACCCCGGGAGGAGTGGGGGAGTCCAACAAGGCCCTCTATGAGAAAGCCGGAGTGAAGGCCATCTGGCAGGGTGGAGAAGATCACGAAGTCGCAGGATTTTCGTTCAACGCCCATGCAAACTACAAGGATGCTGTCGGCAGGCAGTTTGTAAGAGTGGTATCCTGCAACACGACCGGTCTGTGCCGGGTAATCAAGGCGGTGGATGATGCCTTCGGAGTTGTGAAGGTCCGGGCGGTCATGGTCAGAAGAGGAGCTGACCCGCATGTCGTCAAGAAGGGGCCGATTGATGCTGTCGTCCTTGACCCGCCAACCATTCCAAGCCATCACGGACCTGACGTCAACACCGTCCTGCCTCACATCGACATTGTCACCATGGCGATGATCGTGCCGACGACCCAGATGCACATGCACGCAATCACCATAGAACTGAAAAAGGAGGTCAGTCGTGACGATGTACTCGCTGTCATGCGCAGCCACAACCGGATAGGCCTTGTCCAGCCAAAGACTGCAATCAAGAGCACGGCAGAATTAAAGGAGTATGTCATGGATATGGGCCGGCCGCGTTCTGACTTATGGGAAAACGGCATATTTGAGGCATCAGTAAACATGGTCGGAAAGGAACTCTTCTTCTTCCAGGCTATCCACCAGGAGGCTGATGTGGTAATAGAGAACGTGGATGCAATCCGCGCGATGATGGGAGAAGTCAAAGACCCGGAGACTTCCATCAGGATGACCAACGAGGCAATGCAGTTTACTGCCCTCTAATCACTCATCCTATTATCACGATCCAATACAAACCTCCTCAGAATGGATACATACGCCCGTGTAATACGGAACACGGTCGAGGTCGTTACTGACGAGGAACTGCGTTCCCTCCTTGACCGTCCGGTCAGAAAGGTCTACGCAGGATATGAGCCAAGTGGAGAGATCCATCTTGGGCACCTGGTTACTATCAATAAACTGATTGACCTGAGAGATGCAGGTTTTGAAGTCACTGTTCTCCTTGCCGATCTCCACGCTTTCCTGAACCGGAAAGGAACGATGGAAGAGGTTAAAAAACTCGCAGAATATAATCGCCGCTGTTTTGAAGGGCTGGGCCTGACTGACATTAAGTATGTGCTCGGGTCCAGTTTCCAGCTCTCCCCGGAATATCAGATTCTGGTTCATGAGCTCTCACAGGCCATCACCCTGAACCGTGCCAAGCGGAGTATGGATGAGGTTGGACGGCAGATGGACAATCCAACCGTCTCACAGATGGTGTACCCCATCATGCAGATGGCTGACATTGCAATGCTTGGTGTGGACGCTGCCCTTGGCGGGATTGATCAGCGGAAGATCCATATGCTGGCACGTGAATATCTGCCATCGAAAAATTATCCATCCCCGGTCTGTATTCATGTCCCCATTCTTCATGGACTTGACGGGAAGAAGATGTCCTCTTCCCAGGGCAATTACATATCCGTGGCAGAGTCTGAGGAAGATATCAGAAAGAAGATGAAAAAGGCATTCTGTCCTCCGGAGATAGAAGATAACCCGGTCCTGCAGGTTCTGCAGCATCACATCTTCCCACGACTTGACACCGTAACCATTGAACGGCCGGAGAAGTTCGGAGGAAACCGGGCATTTGGATCATATGAGGAGATGGAGCAGGCATATGCCAAAGGTGAAATTCATCCGGCCGACCTGAAGACGGCGGTTGCAGAGAGCCTTGTTACCATTCTGGCTCCGGTCCGTGAGTATCTTCGTTAAGTACCAGGTGAGTTCTTGAGAGATCGACAGACTGATGAATTTGACAAGAAGGTCGATGAACTCAGAACCAAAATAAAGGGACTTGACCAGCTGAAGGTCAGGGATGATGTATTTGATGAATACACCCTCCTTGGCCTCTATAAACTTCTTTCCAAAGGATGGATCACGGCTATGGGGGGGCCCATATCCACCGGTAAAGAGGCGAATGTCTATCTTGCCGACCGGAACGGGACTCCTGTGGCGGTCAAGATATACCTGACACGGACTGCAAATTTTAAAAAGATGCAGGACTACATCACTGCTGACCGGAGATTTATCAATATCGGGAAAGGCAGGAGGGATGTTATCTTTGCATGGACAAGGAAAGAGTTTTCAAACCTGAAACGTGCAGAGGAGGCCGGGCTTTTGGTCCCACATCCCCTGATTTTTGACCGGAATGTCCTGGTCATGGAGTTTTTGGGAGATGAGCAGGGAGCATTCCCCCAGCTCAGGCTTGCTGAGTATGAAGATTCCCAGACAGTATATGACGAGATCCTGGAGGACCTCAGGATCCTGTGGAAGAAAGCAAAACTTGTTCACGGAGATCTTTCTGAATACAACATTCTCTATGGGAAAGGACATCCATACCTGATAGATATGGGTCAGGCAGTAACCCTGGATCACCCTCATGCTCCGGGTTTTTTAAAACGGGATCTGGAACAATTGAACCGGTTCTTTAGTGAGCAGTGCACTACCATAGATGTATCAGACACGCTTGAAGAACTGTGCGGATCATCGCCGCAATAACCACATTTTGGAGTAATTATGCAACAGGAAACGAGGATAACCCAGGAAAGAATCGGGGTTCTTATTGGAAAAAGGGGACTGACAAAAAGGGAAATTGAGGAGAAGACAAATACAAGGATTCAGGTAGACAGTGAGGAGGGTCTTGTCAGCATCGAGGGTGAGGATGCAGACGGATTTATCCAGGCAGTCGAGACGGTAAAAGCAATAGCCCGGGGATTCTCTCCTGAACGGGCGGCAATATTACTCGAAGACCCTGACCTGTATCTTGAGATCATCGAACTCTCCGAATACGCCGGGAGCGACTCTAAAATTGAGCGGATCAGGGGTAGGATCATCGGACGTGACGGCCGGTCACGGGCCCAGATTCAGGACATGACGGCGACAGAGATATCCGTGTATGGGAAGACCGTCGGTATCATCGGCACCGTTGAACAGGTGAAGATCGCCAGGGAAGCGGTTGAGATGCTCATCAAAGGTGTGTCCCATGAATCGGTATTCTCATTCCTTGAGAAGAAACGTCGTGAATTAAAACAGGATATGATCAGTTACTACTACTAACAGGACTTTTATGCCCTCTTCTTTCCCTTTCCGCTGGTGAATCCATGGAGATTGCATCACTCCCCCTCCCCGACCCTTTTATCAGAGCCTGTCATGCAAAAGGGATCAGATCACTCTACCCGCCACAGGCGGAGTGTGTGGAGAAGGGATTACTGGAAGGTCAAAATCTGTTAATATCAATCCCGACCGCCAGTGGGAAGACCCTTCTTGCAGAGATGGCGATGTGGTCACGAATCGCTACAGGGGGTAAATGCCTCTATATTGTGCCGCTTCGGGCGCTTGCCTCTGAGAAATATGATGAGTTCACAAAGAAAGGGGTCATCAGGGTCGGTATTGCAACCGGTGATCTTGACCGGACCGATGCATACCTTGGAGAGAACGACATCATTGTTGCAACGAGTGAAAAGACCGACTCGCTGCTTCGAAACCGGACACCCTGGCTCTCACAGATCAGCTGCATCGTGCTGGATGAGGTCCACCTGATCGGATCAGAGAACCGGGGGGCAACCCTTGAGATGGTCATTACCAAACTCCGGTATACAAATCCCGGTATGCAGATCATCGGTCTGTCTGCAACGATCGGAAACCCGGCCCAGCTCGCGGAATGGCTTGAAGCTACGCTGATCACCAGCACCTGGCGACCGGTAGACCTGCGGCAGGGAGTTTATTATGACGGGAAGATACGGTTCTCCGAATCTGAACGGCCAATTCAGGGAAAAACCAAGCATGATGATCTGAACCTCTGTCTTGATACCATAGAAGAAGGAGGACAGTGCCTGGTCTTTGTCTCTTCACGGAGAAATGCCGAGGGTTTTGCTAAAAAAGCCGCGGGAGCACTCAAAACCGGCAGCCCGGACTCAAAGGCTCTCTCAAAAGAACTCCGGAGACTTCGGGACCGGGATGAAGGAAATGTCCTTGCTGATTGTGTTGAGCGGGGGGCGGCATTCCACCATGCCGGACTTATTCGGCAGGAACGGACCATCATTGAGGAGGGGTTTCGAAACGGCTATATTGAGGTCATTGCCGCTACCCCGACCCTGGCAGCCGGTCTGAATCTTCCCGCACGACGGGTCATCATTCGGGACTATTCCCGGTTTACTTCAGGTCTTGGGATGGTGCCTATCCCGGTCGGGGAGTATCACCAGATGGCAGGACGGGCAGGGCGGCCCCATCTTGATCCCTATGGAGAGGCAGTCCTCCTGGCAAAAGATGCCCCAAGTGTTGAACGGCTTTTTGAAACCTTCATCGATGCAGAAGCAGAACGAATAGATTCACAGTGCGTGGATGATGCGTCGTTGTGTGCCCACATACTCTCTCTTATCGCAACCGGATTTGCACATGATCAGAATGCCCTGGCTGCGTTCATGGAACGGACCTTTTACTTTTATCAGCATCCCAAAACCCGTTCTCTCCCAAGGCTGGTCTCTGATGCAATCCGGTTCCTCACCACGGCAGGGATGGTTCAGGAGAATGAGAACAATCTGTCTGCAACCAGGCTGGGCAGTCTTGTCTCCCGTCTGTATCTGAACCCCTGCACGGCACGCCTTATCCTGGATAGTCTGAAATCATGCGAGGCCCCGACACTTATCGGACTGCTTCATGTCATATGTGTCTCACCAGACATGCAGCGGCTGTATCTCAAGTCTGCAGACACCCAGCTTCTCCGGACATTTCTGTTCAAACACAAGGATGACCTCATGTTACCGCTTCCCTTCGAGCAGGAGGAGGAAGAACTCTGGCTCTCGGGTCTGAAAACCGCTCTGGTCCTGTCCGACTGGGCTGATGAATTTTCGGAAGGGATGATTGAGGAGCGGTACGGAATCGGAGCAGGGGATCTCTATAATATTGTAGACTCCGGCAAATGGCTGCTTCATGGAACTGAACGACTGGTATCTGTCGAGATGCCGGAGATGAGCCAGGTTGTAAAGACGCTCTCTGTCAGAGTCCATCATGGAGTAAAACCAGAGCTTCTGCCCCTCGTTGCACTGCGCAATATCGGGCGGGTCAGAGCCAGAAGTCTTTATAATGCCGGATATTCTGACCCGGAGGCGGTGGCCAGTGCAGGTCTGCCGAGGATTGCACGAATTATCGGGGAAGGAATTGCGCGGCAGATCATCGATGAAATTACCGGGGTAAAGAGATCCGGAACGCGTTCATCTGACGATGATGATCAGAAGAGTAGCCCGGAGCTGTTGACCGATGTTCCGGGAATTGGAAAAAAGATGGCCGAAAAACTCCAGAGTGCCGGTATCATAACGGTCCCGGATCTACTGAAGGCCGATGACACACTTCTCTCGGATATTCTCGGATCAGCCCGGGCCAGAAAAGTCATCGCCTTCCTTTCGGACTCTGAAAAGGAGAACTCCGGCTCCATTACTACAGAAGAGATACCTGAAACACAGAAGATCAGGGGCCAGTCTTCCTGGGAGGATTTTGGATGTTAACACAGGAACAGAAATACACTGATGAATATGATATCATCCCGGTCAGAGTTACCATCAAGGACCGGACAGAATTTCTTGAAACGATCAGAAAGACCGGGGAAAAGTATGGTGTGACAATTGTATGCCTGAACCGGAACATGATAGCCGGTTTTGAGCATGTGAAAACCGCCCTTATTCATGCCATTCGTGCGTGGAAAGAAGACCGGATGATCGCTCGAAGTCTTGAGATTGAGGTCCTGCTCTATGCCGCTGGTACCAGACAGACAGGACAGATTGGCCCCTTCGGACCTGAAAAAGGGAGCAATGACTGCTACCTTTGTATTATTCCCCCAAAGCCGGAGGCAGTTGCATCCCTACTCGAACGGATGGAGGAAGTCAGGGATGAAGACTGGAATGTCATGTCCGGAGAAAAAAAAGGGAAAATGATAGAGTTTTTCGGTATAACTCCTGAAGAACTTGAGGTCACCGGTCCTGACCGGCTGACAGACCTCATTCGTGAGCGGTGTGCTCTTCTGGCCGTCAACCGGTAAAAACAGGATTATCCAAGTTTTTTTATCGTCTCTGCAAGCATCGCAGCCTTTTTATCATCGACGATAAGCTGGGCAGAAATTCCAACCCATTTTGATAGCTCAGGGATATGATCCTTGGTGAGGTCGTCAAACTCAAGACCATCCAGGTGAAACTTGGTCTGCCGCTCCAGAAAACGCCTGGATGCCGGACCCATAACCTGAACAGTTATCGCGAGAACCTTTTCTGATATATCTGACATAGCGGTCCTGCCTAGGGACTATCGTCCATCATCATGATCTTCAGGCTTGAGACCATCCTGCTAAATGATCCGGCAAGTTCCCCTATCTCGTCATTTCGTTCAACCGTTACGAGCACATTCATATCTCCGGTGGAGATCTTCTCAGCCGAATCATTCAGGCTTCTGATATCCCGGATCATGGTCTTGCTGATGATCCCGATGATGACCGCGGTGATACCGATACCGATCAGCATGATGAGGTAGATGATGTTCCCGATAAAGTCCTGCCGTTCGATGACCCGGGTCGCACTCATATCAACACCAAGGATTCCCGTGACCTCTCCGGCAGCATTTTTCACCGGAGCATACCCTGATATGACTGTACCCCACTGATCGGTTGTGTACTCATCTTCAGCAATCGGGATCTGGAACCCCGCCTTCATCTCTTCTGTGGGAGTGTCATACACATCACCAATACCGGCGGAATCTTCTGAAAGACCATATTCTGCATCAACCACAAATGCAATCCCGTCACTGGTCTGTTTCATGGTGTAGAGGTATAAAATTTCAGGGCTTGATGTCTGCATTGCATAAAGCTGGTCTCTCATTTGAATGAATTCAGGTGTCTCCTCATCTCCTGGTTGGAAAGTTGCAAGGGTATCTCCGTCTATCTGGGTTGCAATGACACTTGCAAGAGCCGTCAGTTCATCCTGTGTCGTCTCTTTTAAGGCTGATTTGGTCGCCCCGAATGTATAGAGAACACTCAGACCGGCAATAACCAGAATCAGAATGACAAAAGCAACGGTAAGTTTTGTAATGATACTATGATACCACTGAACCATGCAGAATTGATTGTTCTAAAACCTCATAAAGACAGTCAGGTGAGCTGATGAAGAAAATAATAGGAAAAAAGATTTAGCGGTTTGCATGAGTGAGGATATGATAGATCTCTGGAATGATTATCTCCCGGGTTGCAAGTTCAGCGGCATTTTTAGAACCTGGTATACAAAAAATTGCCTTCCCGTCAATAATTCCTCCAACCGCCCTGCTTAATAGAGTTCTGGTTCCAACTTCAGCAAAACTTTTCATGCGGAATAACTCACCAAAACCGTCAAGTTTCTTCTCAAGAAGAGGTTCTACTGCTTCAATAGTACAGTCATCGTGGGTTATCCCGGTACCTCCGGTCAGGATAATACAATTTGCCTCAACAAGAGCTTTTCTGAGACCGTCCTGAATTTTTTCAATGCTATCAGGAATGACTTCAATTCTGATGACGGGGATGGATGACTCCTGAAAGAGTGATTGTATTGCTTTTCCTGCTGTATCTTCTTTTTCTGTTCTGGACGTTGAGATCACCAGTATGATCGTCTGAACAGATATCTTCTGAATGTGAGAGGGATCCATGCAAAAATGTTGATAGATCTGGTATTATAGTATTCGACTGGAAGGCCTGGCTGAAGAGGATCCCCCACCCCTTTGTTTCCACTGGAGTGGAAGAACTCCTCTCACTCCCAACTTCAGTTACAACTGCTTTCTTTATATATTATGCCTTAATTTTCTTACTTTTTTAAAATTTTTAATATCTCATAATAAAATCGGTATCTTTTTATGTACATGAGCTGACCTGTACCACAGAGAGTCAGAATAATTTTTTAAAAAAAATATATGACATGAGTCAAAGTGAGTGCTCCAGTGGAAATAAAGGGGTGGGGGTATGATCCATCAGACCCCAAACACTCCACTAGTATTATTGGAGTACCCATCGTACAGTAGAGGGATTACCTGTTCCATGACACAAGATACGAATGATAGTCCTGGACTTTTTGATAAATTCCTCTCTGAGAATCGGATTTTTCGGGACCGCGAGGTACTCCGCCATTCCTACCGGCCACATATTCTTCCTCACCGGAAACCTCAGATAGATCAAATAGCAGCAATATTAGCACCAGCTCTCCAGACAGAAACTCCCTCAAATATTTTAATATATGGAAAAACCGGAACAGGAAAGACAGCATCTGTCCGATATGTCGGATCAGAGCTTGAATCAGTAAGCGCAAGAAGGGGAACTATCTGCAGAGTCATCCATCTGAACTGTGAAGTCATCGATACCCAGTACCGGGTTCTGGCACAAATATCCAAGTTAATCATGGGGGAAGACGAATCAGCAAGTGATAAAATTAAAACCCACATCCCCATGACCGGATGGCCGACTGATCAGGTATACAGTGAACTTAAAAATCAGATTGAGCTTAGTTCTGGTGTTTTCATCATTATTCTTGACGAAATAGACAAACTTGTCAAGAAAAGTGGTGATGATACTCTCTACAACCTGACCAGGATCAATACTGATCTCAACCGGTCCAAAGTTTCCATCATCGGGATCTCAAACGATCTTGGATTTAAGACATTTCTCGATCCCCGGGTCTTATCTTCATTATCAGAAGAAGAACTCGTCTTCCCTCCTTATAACGCCCCTCAGCTCTGTGATATTCTTCAGCAGCGTGCGGTCATTGGTTTTGCAGAAGATGCCCTGGAAGATGAGGTTATTCCTTTGTGTGCAGCTCTTGCAGCTCAGGAACACGGGGATGCCAGACGGGCTCTGGATCTCCTTCGGATATCAGGGGAACTCTCTGATCGGGAGAATGGATCAAAAGTCACCATTGATCATGTGAAAAAAGCCCAGGCCAAGATCGAAACTGACAGTATGGTAGAATGCATCCGGACGCTGCCTACACAAAGTAAGATTGTGTTATATTGCATGCTTCTTCTGCACCGGGCTGGTCAACGGATCTTCATCTCCGGTGATGTAACCAGAATATATAAAGAACTCACCCCTTTTCTCGAGATTGATGTCCTCACGGCACGGAGAATATCAGACCTCATATCAGAACTCAATATGCTCGGTGTCATCAATACAAGACTGGTGAACCGGGGTCGTCATGGACGAACAAAAGAGATGTGGTTTGATACAAACACAGACAAGATATGGGAGGTAATTATGGAAGAGTCGGATGGACGTCTTGCACAGGTTGATGAACAAATTGTAGTCCAGATATTGCGGTAAGTAAAATTAGGGCTGAAATTCATGGATGACATAGATCGATCTTTACTCTCTCTTCTCGAAGAGGACTGCTCGACACCCCTTCATGATCTGGCAGTGATGCTTGGATGCAGTGATGAAGAGGTAGAAAAGCGGAAACAGCAGCTTGAAAAAGATGGCATAATCCGCCGGTACTCTGCAGTGATAAACTGGGAACAGGTGGATAAGGGTGCAGTGTATGCAATTATTGAGCTGAAAGTTGCACCAGAGCGGGATTATGGGTACGATCGAATCGCGGCACGTATTTCACGGTTTGCGAATGTCCGTAACCTCCGACTCAGGACTGGGACTCATGATCTGCAGCTGCTGGTCAAGGGGAAGAGTATGCAGGAGATTGCACGGTTTGTATCTGAACACATCGCTCCCATGGAGCGGATTCGAGAGACTGCTACACACATTATCATGAAGACATACAAGGAAAACGGGGTGCTCTATGTTGAGCGTGAAGACGGACAACGCCTGCCATTCTCGTTCTAATCAGAAGAAACGGGACTTCGTCTCTGAGCGGGCGAAAGTTATTCCACCGTCCGGAATACGGCGCTTTTTTGATCTTGCCGGACAGATGGAGGATGTCATCTCACTCGGGGTTGGAGAGCCGGACTACTCAACTCCCTGGCACATCTGCGATGCAGCGATCACATCCATTGAACAGGGTCATACGGCATATACCTCAAATACCGGCATGGAATCCCTGAGAAAGGAACTTGCGAGGTTTATCAGGGACCAGTACCAGGTTGAGTATGATCCGATCAATGAGATGATCATCACCACCGGGGTTTCCGAAGGCTTAGACATTGTCATACGTGCGGTCACCAATCCGGGCGATGAGGTCCTTGTCATTGATCCGTCCTATGTCAGTTACGCACCCTGTGTCACCATGGCTGGCGGGACACCGGTTCCGGTTCCCTGCACTGAGAAGGATCGGTTCCGTCTTACTGCAGATGTCCTGATGGAGCATATCACCCCGCAGTCAAAAGTCCTCATTCTGAACTTTCCGAATAATCCGACCGGCGGTGTCATGAGACGTGAGGATCTTGAGGCAATTGCTGATATTGCGATTGATCATGATCTGTTAATCCTCTCAGACGAGGTCTATGCCGAACTGACCTACGAGGGCCACCATACCGCAACTGCCTCAATCGAAGGCCTGTGGGACCGGACAATAACGCTTTCAGGGTTTTCCAAGGCATTTGCCATGACCGGGTGGAGACTGGGATACATCTGCGCTCCACCAGATATCACCGCTGCAACGTTGAAAATTCATCAGTACGTGATGCTCTCAGCCCCGACCATGAGTCAGTATGCCGCTCTTGAAGCTCTGAAGAACGGAGAGGAGGCCATGCGTGAGATGGTCAGGGAGTATCATCTCAGGAGAAACCTCTTTGTTGACGGATTAAACCGTATCGGGCTCTCCTGTCATACTCCGGAAGGAGCGTTCTATGCATTTCCGTCAGTGAAAGGAACCGGCCTTACCGACTTTGAGTTTGCCGAGCGTCTGATCACCGAAGCTGGTGTGGCAGTGGTTCCCGGCAGCGTCTTTGGGAATGGGGGTATCGGTCATGTCCGGTGCTCATATGCCGTATCAAGACAGGAACTGACCGAAGCAATCAGCAGAATGGATGAGTTTATCAGGTCTTTACCCTGAACTCTGCTTTTTTTGTCTTTCAGCCTGAGCTGATTCCAAGTATCCGTGCTGCAAGATGGGCAGCGTTTTCTCCGTTATCAACTCCGACACAGGCGACCGGGACCCCTTTCGGCATCTGCACAATCGAGAGCAGGGCATCGAGACCACCCATGAGTTTCCCGGAAACAGGAACACCGATAACTGGTTTTTTCGTCTTCGATGCAACAACTCCGGGAAGAGCAGCGGCAAGTCCGGCTATACAGATAAAGACCCTGGCATCAGATGCTGAGATGTATTCATCCAATCGGTCAGGGTCACGGTGAGCTGAGATGACCTGGTAATCATAACTGATTTCATACCCTTTCAGGACTTCCCAGGCTTTTTTAGCTATCTCTTCATCAGATGATGAGCCACAGATAATGCTTACGTGAGCCATGATCTCTCCACGAATATAATCCGTCTTGAAGTAAAATAGTATACTCGATTTTTATGGAAGATGAGTTGCTCCTGATGCTTCCGGGCCCGGTTCCGCTGCCGGAACGGGTTCGTGCAGTCATGGCCCGGCAGGCTATCAATCACCGGGGGGCAGAATTCGGCAATGCATATGCAGATATCGTTCGTGTTCTGAAAGTCCTGTTTGGTACGAAGAATAATCCCCTTGTCATTTCAGGGTCCGGGACTGCCGGAATGGAAGCTGCGGTTGCAAACTTTGGAAAAGACCGCAAAATGGCCCACCTGATCAATGGGAAGTTCGGGGAACGGATGTACACGATTGGACAGCGATATGCATCTGAAGCCCGTCCGATCGAATCAGAATGGGGTGCTCCCTACGATTTTGAAAAGCTGAAATCCGCACTTGAGGATGGCTGTGAAGTTGTCACCATGGTCCACAATGAGACATCAGCCGGAATTTTAAACCCTGCCGGAGAGGTAGGAAAGATCTGCCGGAAATATGATGCGCTCTTTATCATGGACGGTGTCACCTCCATTGGTGGCGACACAGTTTTAGCAGATGAGTGGGGGGTTGATGTTGCAGTCGTCGGCTCGCAGAAATGTATTGCAGCTCCTGCAGGTCTTGCTGCCGTCACCGTATCAGATCGTGCATGGGACCGGATTGTTAAAAACCCACCATATTACCTGGACCTTCCGGCCTACAAAAAGAATGCAGCAAAAGATCCCATGGAGACTCCCTATACTCCGGCGGTTCCGCTGTTTCTGGCTCTTCGGGAGGCATGTCTCATCATTGAGGAAGAAGGTGTTGACAAGCGGATTGCCCGGCACCACAAGATGGCAGGAGCAGTCCGGAAGGCTGTACAGGCCTGGGGTCTTGACATGTTTCCAAAGACCGACAGTCTTCACCAGTACTCAAACACCGTAACTGCCGCCTGCCTTCCAGCAGGGGCAAATGACAAGGACTTCAGGGGAATCGTCAAGAAACTGGGCATTCAGATCGCCGGTGGTCAGGACCACTTAAAGGATAAAATATTCCGGATCGGTCATATGGGCGCCGTTTCAGCACCTGAGCTTCTGGCAACCCTCGCAGCTACAGAATATGCAATCCGAAAGAGCGGTCACCAGGTACGCGATTCAGGCGTTATGGCTGCAGCCGGGGAATTAGGATGAAGATTGGTATCGCGGACACGACCTTTGCACGGGTGAATATGGGCAGGTTCGCGATCGATGAACTGAAAAAACAGAGCAGTGTTTCAATAGAGCGATATACCGTCCCCGGCGTGAAAGACCTCCCGGTGGCCTGTAAAAAACTTTTTGAAGAGTACCGTTGTGACATCTGCATGGCGCTCGGGATGCCTGGTGGAAAGGAGAAAGACCGGATGTGTGCCCACGAGGCATCTACCGGGCTTATAGCCTGCCAGCTCATGACAAACCGGCATATCATTGAGGTATTTGTCCATGAGGATGAAGCAGCAGACGATGCAGAACTTGCCTGGCTTGCAGAACAAAGGACCAGGGAACATGCGGTCAATGTTATCAAGCTCATGCGGCCGGGAACCCTTGAGCGGGAAGCAGGAACCGGCCAGAGGCAGGGATTTTCCGATGCCGGGTCGGCACGACAATAGATGAGGCTGAATTATGACAGTAGCAAAATCAAATGCAGGAATTAAACTGGGATTTGTTGTTGCGGAATTTAACCGTGACATCACCTATATGATGGAGATTGAGGCTGAAGAGCATGCAAAATTTTTAGGAGCAGAGGTAACCGAGCGGTCTTATGTACCTGGAGCCTATGACATGCCGCTTGCCATTAAAAAGATGCTGAAAGGAAACAAGGTTGATGCCATAGTCACCATCGGGTGTGTCATCGAAGGATCAACCCAGCATGACGAGATTGTCGTTCAGCATGCTGCCCGGAAGATAATTGATCTCTCGCTTGAGTTTGAAAAGCCGGTCACGCTTGGTATCTCCGGCCCTGGCATGACCAGAATGGAGGCAACTGAGCGGATTGAATATGGAAAGCGTGCGGTTGAGTCTGCAGTGAAACTGGTACAGCGGTTAGCATGAGACCACTCTCGACAAAACTTGCTGCAATTGCTCCTTCAGCAACCATCGAGATCACCGAAAAAGCCCGCAGGATGCAGGCCGCAGGAACAGATGTCATCAGCCTGTCTATTGGGGAGCCGGATTTTCCAACCCCGGCCCACATCACCGAGGCGTGTATAGAGGCCCTTCGCCGGGGTGAAACCCACTATGCAGCAGGGAAAGGTATTCCGGAACTCCTTACTGCAATCTCGGATAAGATTGTGCAGGAGAATAAGATCCCCTGTACTCCTGATCAGGTGATTGTCGGATGTGGGGCAAAAGACTCGATATATGAGGCATGTGAAGCAGTCCTGAGCCAGGGAGATGAGACCATTATTCTGGACCCGTCATGGGTCAGCTATGAGCCCTGTGTGCAGATCGCCGGGGGGGTTCCTGTTCATCATCCCCTGAATCCGGAGACTTTCCAGGTTGATGACAGTCTTCTTGAGAAAGTTACTGACAAGACCAGGATGATCATTGCCAATACTCCGTCAAATCCATCAGGAGCGATATTAAACCATGAATCCCTCCACCTGGTTGCTGATATCTGTCAGGATCATGACCTCATTGTCCTCTCCGATGAGATCTATGAGAAACTGATCTATGGGAAGACTCACACTTCCATCGGGGCATTTCCAGGCATGGAGGACCGGACCATCACCGTGAACGGATTCTCAAAGGCGTATGCCATGACCGGATGGAGACTAGGGTATGCCGTCGCATCCAAGGAGATCATCGGGTACATGAACAAAGTCCAGCAGCATACCATCTCCCATCCGACGACCTTTGCCATGCATGGCGGGGTGGCAGCTCTCACAGGCCCACAGGAGTGTATTGAAGAGATGCGGGCGGAGTTTGAGAGAAGACGGGCCTTTGTTCTGAAAAGCATGGATGAGATGGGACTTTCGTATGCACCAGCTGACGGAGCATTCTATGCCTATGTGAAGGTAGATGGAAATGATACAGAGGTTGCGACCCGCTGGCTGGAGAAGGGTCATGTCGCTGTCACCCATGGGTCTGCATTCAATCATCCGGGGTGGATACGGATCAGTTATGCTGCGTCCATGGACCGGCTGAAAGAAGCGATGAGCAGAATATCTGCTGTTCTTTAATTTTTTAAAAATCAGATGGTAACCTGGTAGGTTACATTTTCACTGGTATACAGCCAGTACCCCTGCCAGGGCATCAGTATCCGGCTGTCACTCTGGTTTCCGGTACCGTTTCTGATAATCGGTTCCTCATAATACTGGGATTTGGCATCATATCCGATTATGTAGGTCCAGTTATCTCCTATCGGAATCAGATGGGTCTTTGCCGACTCGTATCCGGTTCCAATGACTCCAACCCGTTCCATCCA
>ERZ1645192.1368-NODE-1368-length-20396-cov-5.688658_pt1 | contig 20396 bp, 22 predicted proteins | sample MGYA00575354_ERZ1645192 | MGnify/ENA primary metagenome ERZ1645192 (study PRJEB40844, sample SAMN11349763) | freshwater sediment metagenome | isolation source: river sediment | host: Sediment | place: India: Faizupur Khadar , New Delhi | collected 2017-02-21 ... | reverse complement strand
GATAGCCCAGAAGTTGGCTCAGGCAGCAGATTTTGATAAAAGGGGTATGGTGGCGGAGGCAGATGCTATCCGTAAAGTTATCCCGGGCATGATCTCAAAGGCCCAGACAGCCGCCCAGACGATTGAAAAAATCAGGTTTCAGTCAATGGTTAATGAAATGCGTAAAAGCGCCACTCCCGAGCAACTCCGTGTTCTTGATGCGGCTGCTGCTACAGGAGATGAGGCTCATTATAAGAACGTAATGCTGAAGATAGTTGAGGCACAGTCCAAGGAACCTCAGTATGCCTCAGATTTCCGTAAGAATGGCCAGCAGTTGGTTAACGGGAGACTTGTGGATATTCCGGGATGGCACCCGAAGGAATCAGCACAGAAGGCTCCTACTGCTAAGGATGTTGCGGCTGTTTACAAAATGGCTCAGGAGGCCGGTGAAAATCCATCTCCAACTCAGGCCGCTTTGGTCGATAGGGCAGCTCAAACAGTTGGCATGAGATTCTCTCCGGTACAAAAGGCATATAACCGTGAGTTTCTAGGTGTTAAGATTCCCGGTACTCGCAGCCTTGACACAAAGTATGAATTGAGCGAAGGTGCTGCTCAGCAACAGGCAATAGAAGCAGGTGGCGGTACTCGTCAGAACGTTTTACCGAATGTTGGCGGAGGCGGAAAACCAGATCGCAAAGGCGTTGGAACAATGGCAAATCCAACAATACCGAAGTATGCAACTGGTTGGGAAAAACTTCCTAAGGCTCCCGTGTATGGCGGAACAGTTGCCAACGATCAAATTATTGCTGCATTCGCACCATATGCCAATGGTGACGCAAACACACTTAGACAGTTATTGAGAGAAAAAGGTTACGTAATCGGGGATTAAAATGGCTGATTCTGTAGATCGTTTTTTGGCTACAAACAACATACCTGCTGCCCCAGTTGGGCCTACGCAGTCTATGATTGATAATTCATATTATGATATTCGTCCGTCAGATCAGAGGAAGATAGTTTCTGCTGTGGTCCCTATGGATATAACAGAACCTCCTGCTCCCGTGACACCCAAGCCCGTGAAGCCACTTTTACCTGACCAGCAGCCTATTGGTATTCTTGAGGCTACAGGTAAGGGTATTGTCTCTGGCTTAACAGGAGTCGCAAGTGAAATTGGTACTGGCATGCAGTGGCTTGGTGGACGTTTGGGCGCTGAAGACTTAACGGAACTCGGTAAGGATACACAGAAATATTGGGAAAAGGCTGGAAAACAGTTTGAATTACCGGCAGAACTGAATCAGGATATTATAGATCATCCCGAGCAATTACTGAGTCTCCCGTACTGGGGATATAATGTCTCCAAGGTTATCACAGAGATGGTCCCGGCTATTGTCGCTGGAATCACTACTTCTGGAGCGTCCAGCGGTGTACAGTTGCTTGGCAAAGCATATAAATGGTCCCCGAAGATGATCGAGGCAGCTGGTAAAATTGCTCCCCTGATTCTTCCCGGTCTTATTGGTGGTGCACAAGAAGGTACGCAGACATATCAGGAAGTTTTGAAACGTGGTGGAACTGAACAGGAAGCTGCCCGGGCTATGGAAGCCATGACTACGGGCTCCGGTCTACTGAATGCTATCTCTTTCGGTAAAATGTTCGAGAAGATTCCCGATGATCTTAAAAGTAAGGTCGCCTATGGATTTAAACGGTTCTTATCGACCGGTGCTATAGAGTCTGGGACAGAATATCTCGAAGAACCAGTTGAAATATTGATTAAACTTGGTCTAACTCAAAGAGGTATGACCAAGGAAGAAGTCATCGGACAGTTGAAAAGCGGTCTGAACATTGTGCCTATTTCCTTTGTAACAGGTGGTCTTGGTGGTGTGACGCTCGGAGAAAAGCCTACCGTTGTAAAACAAGATCAACCAGTTGATTTACTCACTGGTCAACCAATAACCAAAGCGGCCCCGGAAGAAGCCCAGGCTGCTACACAGGAGGATATTTATGGAGACCTTGGTGCAGAAACAGCTCAACCGATCGTTGTTGGGACACCCCCGGTAGTTGAAACACCCGTTGGTGCAACTCTAGGACAAATGCCCGGACAAACTACCGAGCAAACCCCGGTTGTTGAAACAGTAGAAAGTCCTGTAATTTCAACTATCCCGGCAGCCGCAACCGTTGGACAAAATCCTGTCATTGAACAGGCAGCAACCCCGGTAATTAAAACTCCAGATCAGGTTATTGCTGAAGGTGGATTACACCCGGCAGTATCACAAAATTTACGTGATGTTGGGTTTACGACTGATGAGATGAAGAATATGGCCCCCGAAGAGGCCCAAAAAGCGTCTAGTGTTATAGACCAAGTCAAAAATAACTTTAAAGCAATCCTTGATAGGCCTCGCCCCGGGATGGATGCCACGCAACTATCAAAGGCGCAGCATATTGAGGGTATTCAACAGTCCGCAATTAAACGTAAAATCTTCGGTCATCCGACCAACAGAGAACTGGAAAGTACCGTTAACCGGTTGAATACGAATTACACTGGAAAACAGGTCACGGTTGAGGGTGTCCCGGCCAAGGTGCATAGTGTCACCTTTGGTAAAGTGAACGTTGAATTTGAAAATGGAGTTGTCCGGTCCTACAAACCAGAAATGGTCCAAGCCCCGGTCGCCACAAAAGAGGATGGAATCGCCTTTTTACAGCAGGAAGGGGTTAAGGCATACAAAGACATGCTGGAGCTCCATAAGTCGATTCTACAGCCCAAAACGCCCAGTAAAGCCCCAGTTAAGGCAAAAACAGAGGCTGTTACAGAGACAGTTGAGAACATCCCGGAGGATGTGAAGAGTTGGTTTATTCCTGCCCGGGAACAAGTCATGACTTTGGCCTCAAAACTTGGGATTAATATCCGATCGGTAACATATGAAGATAAAGATGGTGGTATATTTGACCGTGATGGAAATCCGGTTGACGTAACCAAGGAAAAAGGACAAAACTTTTTAATTTCGGAGGGAATACCTGAAAATGTCGCAAGAGACCCTGAACAAGCAAAACGATGTGGAATTGTTGGAAGACACCGTGCTCGTAAGATTAAAGGGGCAATCTGGGGAGAAATCACACTCTTTCAGGATGCCGACTCCAGCACACTTTGGCACGAGTTCGCCCACGCCTATTTTAGACAAAACGGAACAGCAGGATGGGATGGAATAAGCGTCAGTGACAACGAGTCTGCGTGTAACTTCCTTGAATCAAAGCTGGATGCGAAAACGTTTGCCACTAAAGCACAGTTTGATGTGTTTATCGCCTCACAAGCCAAGGTCTTTAATGCCAAAACCACGGTGGAAGGCAAGGAAGACCTAAAGGTTGGACCGGGCCATTTATATGGGAAGAAACCAAAGAAGTGGAATGATACATTACGCCCGATTATTCGTTTCAACGGCCAAGAGCGCATAGGGAAGGTCGGTCAGATGCCTGGGGACCTGATGGATAAATACGATAAGGAATTTCGTGGAGTTCCCATGAAAGACTTTTTCGCAGGTTGGGTTGATGACAACGGAAAGACATACGACAAAGCCGAACGTTTACGTTATGTGGAACAGCAAAAGTCAGACCTCAAAATCAAGGAGAAACAAGATGGACAAGGCAATATTCCTAAAGAAAGTGCAGGAACTGGGATTCCCGGTGAAGATACAGGGCGACCAAGCGCTGGCACAGCGAAACGAGGAGCCGCTGAAAGAAGCCTCAACTACCCAGAAGCCCAAGACAGAGAAGGAAATCCTTGGATAAAACAGAGTGAAACGGAGTCGAATGCCGGTCGTACCTTATTGGTCCAATTTACCTCGGACCTTATGGGCAAGAACGTGGATTCTTCTTCTGAGTATTACGATAAATTGTATTCTGGTGTTCGTCCCGGGTACGCCCGGCTGAAAGACTTCTGGGAAATTCCCCAGTGGATTGGTCAGATCGCCAATACAGTACCAAATTCAGACGTTTACATTGTCCGGGATATGGAAGACGCTAAGGCGTTCGTCAAGGAATCCGGGTATGATAATATAGCTTTCTCGTCTCTGGACGTGACCATTCCGTTGATCAAGGAATTGGCCCCCAGTTTCCCCGGGAAAGTGATCATCGGTGGATATGCAAACCCCGAAGCGTTCAAGGGCCTGAAACACGAGTGGCACGATTCCGTGCGCAGTATGTCAGAAAGTCTTGGATATGAATATGAACAGGGGACAGATTATAAACATTTCAAGGGCTCCAAGGTTATTCCACGGCTGACCATGTCGCAGGGTTGTAAGTATAAGTGTGCATTTTGTACCGTACCGAAGACGCTGGACGTTTCTTCTCAGGAGTTTATCGATCAACAGGTTGATTCCTTTAAGGACCTAGATGCTCGGCTTGTTTATCTCAACGATAAGACTTTCGGACAGGCAAATAATTACCAATATTTATCTGAACTGAACACGAAGATGAAGGCCCAAAACCCTAATTTCGAGGGATTCATTATTCAGACCACAGCGGCAGACTTCAATAGAATGCCTACCGAATGGCTACAGAAGTCCGGGATTAAATATGTTGAGCTTGGGGTTGAGTCCTACAATGACTTCATCCTGAAAAGTCTCCATAAACCCCATAATGAAGCGATCATCGACAAGGCCGCCCAGAAGATCAGGGACCTTAAGATGGACATGGTCCCCAATATCATCATCGGCATTCCTGAAGAGACCGAAGAGACCTATCAACGGACACTCGACTTCTTGGAAGCGAACAAAGACATTATATCTCATGCGAATATCTACAATCTCGCCCTATATGAAGGAACAGAAATCACCAAGAAACTCGGTATCCAAAAAGAGACCGATCTGGACGAGAACGTGCGTGAGAAATCATTCCATAAGGATGAGACCATACACGATAAATTCGCTGAAGATGTTTTTGGTTTAATGGAAGGGCAGCTGGAAGATCAGGAGATCAGCGCTGAACCGGCAGACTTCAAAATACGTGCCAAAAATGAACCGAAGAAAACCATTACAGCATACAAATTATTCGAGCAGCGCAAAGGAAAACTTTATCCATTGTTTATCAATAAAAACACCGAGGTGCCTGTGGGGGTATGGGTGGATGGACAGAATTACCCCACGAAGGGTTATGCTCAGCGCCCCGGATGGCATTCAGGTCCTATGCCCACCGCTCCACATTTGATGAAAAAAGACGGAACACTGTCTCCATCAAGAGTTTGGGCCCAGATAGAATTACCGGCTGACAAAAGTTGGCAGGAAAAAGCAGACGCAAGTTCTACGAAGGACATCAAGAATGAAGTCCCCGTAAACGGATATTATCGTTTTAAAACTAACAAGATGCAGGGTGGCGCATGGTATCTCAGTGGCTCAATGAAGATTATAAAGGTTCTATCTCCCGATGAAGTCAATAATATTTTAGCTGGTGAAAATATCCCAGAGACAGGTGCCCCTAAGATATTCCGTGATAAACAGGTGACACTAACACACTGGTCAAAGCTGGATGGTCTGAAGAAACTGGACCCGAAGATGTTTGGAACTGCACACGCTGGAGCGGAAAAGTCCCGGATACTCAATGACGGTTCATTCCTTAACCGGACATTCTACGGAGTTCAGGGCTACAAGAAGGAATGGATGCTCGGCAGCGCTACATATACCGCAAAGGTTGATGGCAATAAGCTCTATGATATAGAGAACGACTATCTGAAGCTGTTCCCTACAGCAGAAGAGCTGGAAAAACGAGGTTATAGTCGCTATGATCAGAAGGGGTCGATCAACTTATACGAACAAAGAATCAAGAAGGCAGGTTACGATGGAATCTACTCCGATGCCTACAAGGTTGTTGCGATGTTCAAACCCGTTCCCGTTACCCAGACCGAATTTAAGGAAACGGCAGACTATAAAGTTCAGATCAAGCCTATGTCATGGAGTGATGTTGCGCCATTGTTACAAAGGTTGGGTTGGTCTAAGGAACGTATAGATGGGATGACCGAACAGAAGAAGTTAAACTTCATTAAGCTGGCTAATAGTATTAAGCTAGATGTTTCATCGCTGGCAAAGGCTGGCATTGAGGCCAAGGATTGGTATGCCCGTACCGCTGAAGTATTTGATATTATTGCAGGTAAAAATGGTGGCCTATTGGCTGATCTGAATGCTGCGTTTTCTCCCAACGCAACCGTCCAGATACATACAACCAATGCCATTATCGCCTTAGAAAAATATCTCAAGAACAAAAATGTTTCCGATGACGAATTAAGAAAAATGCTCGGTGGTCTTGGTCTCCCTGATTCAGTTACAAGAGCAATACAGGCCTTCCACGGTGAACGTCTTGGAACGTCCGATATTACCGGCAATAAAGTACGATCTTTTGCCGCAAATACGAAAAGGGATTATGACCCTATCACCCTTGATGTTTATATGACCATAGCTTACGGTCTTGGAAAATATAACAAAAATTCTGGCGTGATTTCCTATGCCATTGATGCTGACCCGACCTACTCAGCGGTTGCCGTTAATCTAATGCGCCTCGCTGATTCTATTGGGTTAAAGCCAGCTGAGGCACAGGCTGCTGTATGGACAACGATAAAGGTTTTACACGAAAAGATCGCAGATGAAAAAATGACAGCCAAGGAAGCGATCGACTCATTAACATTTGGTGATATTGCTAATAGCGGTGATACATCCAATATTATATTGGATTCTTGGGGTACCGGGAACCGGATGGATAAAGCCCTGAAGAATTTTGGGGTTACACAGGAGCAGATTGATTCCATTAAACCGTTCAAGTCCAGCCGCCCGGATGTTAAGATCATTAACACAATGACTCCGCAGGAAGTCAAGGAACTGCGTAAGTTTGGGGATGCCGTGGCTCTGGTTACAGATCAACGTGCGGCAGTAAGTGGCCTAGCCGATGTTATTCCTACGTTAAATTTTGAGACGGTATCTCTACGGGATGCGAACGCTGACATCTTGTCTTCTATGCCTTATGAGATTCAGGAAAAGATGCACAATGAAATCATGACCCATATTGATAAATCGGTCGAACACGTTGCCAAAAAACTTGATTTGGTGCTTGAGACCAAGAAGGTTGCCACTGGCTCGTGGGCTGAGGGAGAAAACTTATATTCAAATCCTTCTTCTCTGTACGGAGTTTTGAAGGGTTTAAAGCACACAATACGTACCAGCACATCGATGAATGCGCTGAGCGCCTACCTTGGATATGTAAATGACCAAGCTGGTGTTGGTTGGACCAGAGCCATTGCTCCTAAAAATCCTAATGAAAACCAGCCAGTTGCTATGGTTGATACGAAGACAGGTGAACCATTATCCCGTGAGGACATTATCGCCCTCCAGATGGCCATGTCTAAGTATGCAAAAATTGATACGTTCTATCTTGCGCCCCACGCAAAAGGGGTGTATATAGTCAATATTGGAGTCGAACGTGGTGTATATGATAACGATACTTTTGCCAAAGATTATAAGAATGCGATCAAGGAAACCATTAAAAAGAAAGTAGCCCGTGTCCGGGTTGCAAACAATGGAGGGAATTACATTGGAGCAGAAACTGATGGAGGAGTTCAAGGAGATGGGTATCGAAGTATCCTCGATAACGGAGGCGGAACAGGATTCTTTGGAGACTATGATCTACTCCGTTCCGAAATTAGGGACATCAAGGAACGATATGCCCAAGAACACCGAGGAGATTTAAAGATAAAATATAAGGGCGCTGAGCCTGTAAGAAAACAGGTTGCGGAACCTACGCAGGAGCCCAAGACAAGTAAGATCGCAAAGAGGCTGGCTGAAGATTACGGTCTCTTCTCGGCTGATCAACGGTTCGCTGAATATATTCCGAGAAACATTCAAGAGCAGTCCGAGATGGTGGCTGAACTGATGGATGATAAACAAATGGTGCATGACATTATCAACGGGTATGAACCTATGCCCCACGGGATGTCGGCCTCCATGTTTATTGCCGGTGTGAACGATTATGTAGCAACGTCCGGGGATTATGAAATGGCCTATGAGTTGGTCCACTCGAAACTGCTTTCAGAGACTTCTATACATGCCTCTGAGTTGCGGTTGATGCGTGAGATTTCTCATAACGAAGTTGTCCTGGCAATAAGTCAGATCGCTGCCGCCCGGATGGAAGTTGCAAAAGAGAAAAATCCGAACATCGAAAAAGAAGTGAAGAAACAACGTGACATATTGGAAAAGGAAGCAATCGCTGAAATCCAGAAGGTTGCCCCAACAAAATCTACACTCGATCGACTATTCGATCTAATGAGCTGTTAGGAGTTTTTATGAACTGGTGCCTACCAAAGCATTTGGTTTTGACAATGAAGCAGGAAATGGATGAGGGAAAGATCAATAATCTTATTGAGATGACCTCCCGGGAGCGAAGGAAGTTCTTTGCCAAATATATAGGTGAAGAGAACGCCAAAGAAGTGAACTCCCTGTTCGAGTCCAAACTGCTCGTGAAGAACCAGAAAAAGGGTCTCGAAACGTTCGTTAAAAAAGCCACAGGGATGACCCAGGCAGCAAAAAAGGACATGCTGTCTAAGGTTAACAGAATGACGAAAGTTCTTCAACCTGAGGATGTCAATAAGTTTATGGCGGACCTGGCTGAGCACAAACTTGGCGTTGGCGTTACGATCGAAGAAGCCAAGACCCTCGTGGATATGGCAAAGATTGTTAATGATAAAAAAGAAGCCGTGACAGACTGGACAGATCGTGAGTATGCGTCACCGGCAATGGAATACGGGAGAGCCCAGATTGACTTTGACGATTATGTGAATCATCTGAAACAGTCTGCTAAAGCAGTTACCTGGGGACGCTTTAAGGCCAATCCTCTTAAGAATACCGTAAGACTGGTTAATATGGTCCCGGGGCAGACTAAGGCGATCAAGGCCTCTATGGACAACAGTGCTATCTTCAACCAAGGTTGGAAAGTCCTCACAACTCATCCCAAGGTTTGGTTTAATAATTCCAGAGCAACTTTTGGAGTTATGTGGAAGACATTGGGTGGTAAGAATGTTGAGCGTGAACTACATGCTGACATTCGGTCTCGCCCTCGCTCTATTGATGGGACCTACAGACGGATGGGTCTGGATGTTTACGGAGTAACAGAAGAATCCTTCCCGACCTCAGCGCCATCGAGAATACCTGGGTTTGGCCGGTTGTATAAGGCTTCAGAAGCAGCGTTTACGTATTTTGCCCAGAAGAACCGTGTTGACTTGGCTGATCTATATCTTGACCTTGCTGAGAAAGCTGGTGTTGATCTTACAAATAAGAAAGAACTGGAGAGCATTGGTAAAATGGTAAACTCCCTGACGAGTCGTGGTCATCTTGGAAAATTAGAACCGGTTGCGACTACAATTAACAATGTGTTCTTTTCTCCCAGAAACTGGAAGGCCAATATCGATTTTATAACGGCTCACCAATTTCAGAAACAAGTCAGCCCGTTTGTCCGCAAACAGGCAGCCATGAACATGATCAAAATGATCGTATTCACAGCCATTGTTTTGGCAGTAGCAAAAGCAGCAGATGATGATGCAGTTGATTGGGACCCCAGGAGCGCAAATTTTGGAAACATCAAGGTTGGGAATAGTCGTTTTAACGTAAGTGGTGGATTTGGTTCAATAGTTACCCTTGCATCTAGGTTCTTAAGCTGGTCCACTAAGAGTTCCACTTCAGGGAAGATTACCCCCTTGAACACTGGCGCATGGGGTGGTATGACTGTAGGTGACATTGTTGGGAATTATACCGAAAATAAACTATCCCCGATAGCGTCAGTTTTTAAAGAAATCTTTCTGACGAATGAGGATTTTGAGGGCAATAAGCCCACGTTTGGTGGAGAGGCATATAACCTTTTAATGCCCCTTGGAATTGCAAGTGATATTGAGGCCTACAAAGACCCACAGGCAGCAGATATGTTGGCTGTAGCAATAGCCGACTTCCTTGGCATAGCGGTAAATACATACAGTAAGAAATAGGAGCGCAGAATGAATCCTTTAGTTCAAACTCAAACAGTGGATGAAATTATTAAGTCCGAAGAGAAAACCGAGGAAGAAAAGCACTTTACGATCATCTCCTCATTATCTCAGTATGTGGATAAGCAGTGGGCTGACGCTAAGGACGCAAAGCAGGGGATTGAAGATGAAATGCTCAGTAAGGTCAAGCAGCGCAGGGGCGAATATGACGCAACTAAGCTGGCTAAAATCCGATCTGTTGAACAGCCTGAGATTTTTCTGAACATCACGGATACAAAATGCCGTAATGCGGTTGCCTGGGTTAAGGACATTCTCTTCACTGGAGACCGGATTTTTGGTGTTGACCCGACTATCATCCCGGACCTCCCCCCGGAAATGGCCATGAAAATCCAGCAGGAAGTCCTGCAAAATTACATTATGATGGTTGCCGACCAGATACAACAGACCGGGCAGCAGGTTGACCCCAATCAATTACGGCAGATCATTGTTGAACACACGGATGAAATCAAGGAAAAGGTAAAACGTGAGATCACTGAACTGGCCAAGAAATTATCGGACGATCTGGCTGACAAAATTGATGATGACTGGACTGAGGGTGGCTTTTATAAGGCATTGGAGTCCGCAATCGATGATCTTATTGGGTTAAAGGCCGGTATTATCAAAGGCCCCGTGTTCCGTAAGGTGAAGGTCAGAAAAACCGCTATAGGTCCTAATGGCCGGGTAAAGAAAGCAGTTGAGACAAAGATCGTTCCACAGTATGAGAGGCGGTCCCCATTTTGCATATACCCATTCCCCCATTCTACAGATATAGACATGGGCGGATTGTTTGATGTTATTGTCGTTAAGCCAAAACAGCTGTTCGATTTGATCGGTGTGGATGGCTATAACGAAAAAGAGATCAGGGACGTTTTACGGGAGTTCTATGAGGGTAAACTAACCAACGATTGGTTATCACTATCTGACTCAGCCAAAGAAGGCATGGGCGAGGATGACCCCAAAAAGAACACGACTACGTATCCTGACGAAAATATTTTCTGTCTTGAACTTTGGGATGAAATTGATGGTAAACTCCTGAAGGAATGGGGCCTTGAAGTTGAAGACGAGGATGATGAATATAGTTGCTGTGTGTGGAAGATTGGTACCCACGTCATTAAGGCTATGTTGAACTATGACATGCTTGGGCGTAAACCGTTCTCGAAAGCTTCCTTCCAGACACTGAATGATTCCTTCTGGGGCCAGGGGCTCCCGGAGACTATCTCTGACTGCCAACAGGTATGCAATGCGTGTGCCAGGAGTATTCTTGCGAATATCGGCATGGGTGCATTACCGCAGGTAGAGTTAAACGTTGATAGACTCCAGCCGAATGCCTCCCAGAAACTATATCCTGGAAAAATTTGGCACACTACTGAAGAACAAATGGCCGCAGGAAGTAAAGCGGTCAACTTCTTCCAGCCCGTTATGGTAACGGAAAAGCTAATCAATGTATATACCGTATTCTCACGAATTGCTGATGAACATTCTGGGGTACCTGCGTATGCACATGGCGATGCAGCTGTAGGAGGTGCCGGGTCAACTTCGTCCGGGCTCCATCAATTAATTCAGATGGCTGCCAGAGGCATTAAAGCCGTGATACGAAATATTGACTTGCACATCATAGTTCCTTCACTGGAGCGACACTATGACTACCTTCTTGATAATCAGGAAGTCTTTGGATTAATTGGTGATTATAACATAAGCGCCAAGGGTACTGCTGCGTTGATAGCTAAAGAACAGCTGTCTCAGCGGAAGATTGAGTTCCTGAATAACACGGCAAATCCGATCGATCTCCAGATTGTTGGTGAAGAGAACCGCAGAAAGATGCTGTACTCGGTCGCCAAGTCTCTCGGGATAGAATTGAATGAGAATGAACTTCCCCCGGTACCCCAACAGGTACCCCAGCAGCAAGCCCCCGGAGCAGCCCCCCAGACGCTAGATCAGGCTGGAAATCCTGCGCAGGGCGCAGACCAGAATCAATTCGCACCATCCCCGGCTCCAATTCAGGCGAGAGCAAAAGGTGGACCGGTCCAAAAAGGTAAACCATATCTTGTTGGAGAAAAGGGTCCTGAATTGATCGTCCCGGATAAGCCGGGAACTGTTATTCCGAACCAAAGTGGTCTTATTGATCAGGCAGCGATGGCCATAGCCAATGGGATGAAGACGGTTTATGAAACGGCCCCGAATAGACTTGGAGATTATTTGAGCACAATAGGTAATCAGTTGAAGGCGACCATGCCAGCAAGGACAGTCCCCGGTGCGGTTGCAGGTGCACAACAGAGAGCCGGTGAATTGAACGCAATCCGTCCCGGCCAGCGACTTGAAATGAATGATATTCTTAACGAAATTGATAGAACAAATTATAGGGTGAGATAATGATTAAACCGTCAGATAATGTGATCAGAGCGTTGAAGAACCTAGAGAGTAATGTGAACTGGCAGGAGATTGTCGGTTGGATGCGTGAATCACTGTTCTCCCAGAGCCTAAGGAATAATGCCCTGATGGGTGAAGAGACACATAAGGGACAGGGACGAGGTCTTGAGTTGGAAGAGATTTTGAAGCACGTGAAGAATATTCACAATTACACGGAGAAAAAAGATAACAAATAAGGAGGATTCAATATGGCAGCAAACACAGTAACAAGCAAAACGGGCACAGTAGTGGCGACTGGTACCGATATAGCATTTACAGTCACATTTAAACTGGCCCCACGGAGAGTGAGTGGCCGGGTATTTTTGATGTTGAAATACACAAAGGTGGTAAGTGACTGCGTTCTGACATTTGATTTTATCTGTGCAAATCTAAGCGCCACCGATAAATATCGATTGACATTTCAGGACGCAAACGATGATATTGACGTTGTAACGGCTACACTTGCCGCAACCGGTAATATAATGATACCGATTGATGTATCTCCAAATGTCACATCTCTTGTGGTTAATGTTGGGTTGGCGACTACAGACTCTGGCGATGCGGCTGTTGTGAATTTACTCGAAGAATAAAGCGGAAGGTATGAGGACAAGACGTTGATTGATGAAAAACTTACAGATGGCTGGAACGAATGGGCCCACAGAGTTCTCGGTGATATAGAACGTCTGGAATCAAAACAGAACGAGATTTTTGATATGGTAAGCCATATACGCATAGAACTTGCTATCCTTAAAACAAAGGCAGCGGTGTTCGGGTCAATATGTGGATTTTGCTCTGCGCTTATTGTCACATTTGTGGCGAAATATTTATAGAGGTGAAGTAATGTCAAGAAATGATTTTATGACATTGAGGCAATTAACTGATGCTTTAACGGTAAGAGACAAAGTGTTGCAGGAAAAGACAAAGAGATTGATCGAGAGCGAAGCGATGTTTAAGGCAATTTTTTACATGGTCCCATCTCCGATGGCGATCACGTCAGCAGAAACTGGAATTTTTGAAAAGGTGAACAATTCGTTCTGCCATACTGTTGGGTACACGGAAAATGAATTAATCGGGCAGCAAACAACCATGTTATACCCAGCTGTTGACCGTGACAGGGTTTATGCAGCGCTCAAGGAAACAGGTGTTGCGCATATTGCAACAACTTGTACAAAAAAAGACGGTTCAATGTTGGATGTTCTCATGACCGTCACGGCACTGACCATGAATGATCTGGGAATTTTGCTGACTATCGCAACAAAGTACGAACCGATCTGCTAGGAGTATATGATGGGTGAGCTTTTAGAAAAACAGATGGCCTTCCCGTTGATGTTGGCCCATCTCATTATTTATGCTTATGAAAATGGGTATAAGATTACCCTTGGCGAGGGTTATGACGATGATGGTGTTGGCCACATGAAAGGCAGCACCCATTACATAAAATTAGGGCAGGACCTGAACCTATTTTTAAACGGAAAGTGGTTGGATAAAGGTCCCGAAATGGAAAAGGGCCACGGGATGTTACACGATAAGTGGGACACATTGGGTGGGGCCCAGAGAATTAAAAATGATCTTAACCATTACAGTGTATTGTATCAAGGGAGGAGATAAGATGAAGAAAATATTAATGATTTTAATTGGCGTATTGTTTATATTGGTTGCGGCAACTGAGGGGTATTGTGATAAACCATACCTCGTGTGTGACCCGGACCTCGGGGTGACTGACTATCAGGTGGTTGATAATTTGGCGTTGCCGGTGACTTCAATCCCAACGGCTGATGGGTCTCTCGCATATGATCTATCTGGTATTCCTGATGGACTTCACACGATCAACGTACAGGCATGTAATCTCTGGGGATGCAGTGAACCTTCCGGGATTACATTCACAAAAGCAGTTCCCGGAAAGAGCATCAACGTAAAAATCGTGGTGGTGAAATAATGTTTATGAGAGCCATTGGACAATTACTCTTATTGCTTAGCGCACTGTCTGTGTGCTATATTATCTATAGGATAGTATTATGAAATACAGGTCTGGGTATAAATATCAGTTAGTTGAGGACGAAAGCAGGATGACAGGAATCTGTGGGTTTGATATAAACACGGATTTTATCCGGCTTGAACCTGACGGAAGACTGACAGCAAAGAAAGGGTACGCTTGGGACGGGGCAAGTGGCCCGACATGGGATTCTTCCTATTGTATGCGTGGCCCACTTTTTCACGACTGTCTCTATCAATTAATGCGTGAAAAATTATTGCCACACAGTTGCAGAAATACAGCTGATGGGATAATGTTTCTTACTATCATGGAAGATGGCATGAAATATGCTAATTCACTCCCGTACCTGCTCCGGGCACCAACTAGAGCCTTTATTGAGTTCCGGGCCAATTACTGGTACCGTGGTGTACAGGCCTTTGCCCATAGCGCAAGCCTCCCGGAGAATGATCGAAAGGTGTATGAAGTATGAAGGAAATATTTGATGATAAATTTTGGGTGACGATGTCTGTTTTGTCGATTGCAATTTACGCAATGGCTACGTTCCCCGAGGGGACTGCGGAGAACATAGTCACTGCGGTCGTATCTGGCCTATTTGGGCTTGCGGTCGGAAGGAAATTACCGTAAGTCTTTGTTGGAAATCTTAACGTTACATCCCCATAGCCTTAGCCTTTGATTTGTTTGGTCTATTTCTGCAATATCCCTTGGTTCATATGGAAGCGGTGGCACCGTATCTCCCAACATCGAAGCATACCTGATGGCATTTTTTTTGAACCAGAACTTTTTTTTAAGATAAATCGAATCGCCATTTCTATACAGGATGGTCCACATCATTGGCCTACATCATATCCTTCCAGTTTTTCCAGAAACAAAGTTCCTTTGGTACACGGTAACACTCGCTTATCCCTTGACGTTCCTTGGTGTTAACCTTGACATCTTCACGAAACTTTTCCTGAAAAATATCAGATGCCCTGGCAAATAACAGGGCCTGTGTATCTGCGCAAAGGATGGCATACCAGAAATTGTCACCCATCTTCTGTTTCCGTTTCAGAAAGGATACTGTCGGATACGGGAAGCTGGCTGCGTCAACCCACTGTACATTATGTTTCATTTCGACTTCCCAGTGGAATTGTTTACCATCCTTGGTGCTAGTCATATCAATCCCGAAGTTTTCCTTGGGGACGTTGACCTTGTGACCAGCCTTCATGAGGTACCACGTGAGCATGGTCTTTCCCAACCAGTCGTTTCTCTCGTATGATTCCTGCACGAAATCATCTGCGCTTTTGATTTTGTCCATCAAAGATGTCTGTTCCATTATACCAAACCATTTTCCTTTCTCAGGGTACCGGCCTTGATCTGTCGGAGCCTACGGGCGGCAGCATTAACGCCCAAGGTCTTATCCTGTGGGTTATAGGTGATCTTGGATAGGCGATATGCCAATTTACCATAGTATTTCCGCATTGTTTCGGGAAATTGTGCCAAGAATTTCTCACTTATACTGACGCTTAACGCTTGTAATCGGTCTCTTCCTGTCATTGATTACTCCTTTCTATCGTGAGTGAGACCTAAAAAAGCGGCCTCTGCTTCTTCTTTGTTCCGGGCGTAAACATAATACGTCCAAGTTTTTCAACAAATCTCAACCTTGGCTGTGTAATACGTGAGTGGCAATAAATTACCTGAAACTCGCCCTTTACTGGGGACTTTATGCTCGTCAAGGCGTTTTTGTGCTTTCTTCAGACAATCTATCAGACTATCCCCATTGTTCGCTTTAATCGACATAAACCACACTCCGTCCTTATCCATCCTTTTGACTGTTGAACATCTTCCTTGGAGCCGCAATCTTCACAAACCAGGTATGATTCTTCTTCAGCAGCATCTACAGCCCTAGAAATACTTTCATACTGGTCTTCTGTTAAGTTGTTAACAGACCTCCAATAGAACCTGAGGCCCCCAAATTTCTCCTTCACTTGAGTTGCCCGGACATCTTTACTGATTCTGGTTATGGCTGCCGAAAGGTTTTTGATAATAAAGAACCATCCAGGGCCGCACTCCATCCCCCAGGGCATACAGCTCTCCTGAATAGACAGGTCTTTTTCTGCATACAAGTCTGGGTATTCACTGTATAATTCCGACTGTAGTAGCTTGTCCATAATCACCTCGACATATTCATGGCTTCGTGCAGACCAAAATGCTTCCGCACTGGGTTAAATGAGCAGACCTTCCCATTATTCTTCAGGACGTTGATCGTGGCCCCGAGGCTTAACGGGTTATTCTTGCGACCAGCCGGGCAGTTCGTCCCGGTGTTATCCGGGGGCTTATCCCCATGTTTTCTGATCTCGCAGTTCTTGCAGTAATCCTTGTCAAATATCAAGTGCATAGTTCCTCCTGTAGACAACTTTAGTCAAATGTGTTTTTTGAACTTGTCAACAACAATGCTCGGTGTTGATTCTTTTGGGGCAGCGGTAAGCTCAAATTCCTTGAAGCGAATTATCGGTAGCCGTTCAACCTTTGTGTCATCGGCTAATAATCCAGAGTCAGTAATCTGGCTTTTTGGGGCCAGCCGTACCCAATAAATCTTTGACCCCATTTCGCTGCCGTAGCTATAGTGAACACTGTCAACGATCATCCCCTTATCTCCAGAGATGATCACCTGCACCATATCGCCCTCTTTCCATTTCAACGGGTACGGGTCAGGCCTTACCTCACACCCTAATAAGAATATCACAATCAAGATCGCCAATAACCATCTCATTTCACACACTCCCCTTTCACACATGCCTTTTCTCTTTCAGCCATGTGGAGTCTCAGTATTTTCCCCATTGCGTCAGCGCACGAGGAAGTTGTTTCGTCATCCACCGTAATAGGCGAGTGACAGGAAATCCCTTGTAGCTGCAAGATGATGTCAGAGACCGGGGCCCCAGCCCGGACCCCGAGGGAGATCAGGCGACCCATTGTCTCGATCTGGGAGGAGGCGCACCCCCCTGCCTTACCCATCCTTGCGAACACCTCAACGACTTTACCATCGTCTTCGTTGACCGTAGTATAGAGGGTTCCGCAGCCGGTCTTTATCCGGTAGGTAAAACCGCTCAATGTCTTAGGTCGTGCTTTTCTGGTCATTACTTCCTCCATAAAACAATAAAATTAAATTTTTAATCCACACCGCTCTCACGGTCCCCCTCTTGTCGTTGGCCTTAGCTAATTTGATGGCCTCCGATGATGAGCATTTGCGCTCCTTGAGGATAAACCGATTGGAGTCGTTCTGCCAAATTTCCACCCTGTACTGGTTTAGCTCCTCGTTCTGCTCTGATGATGGCATATCTTAACTCCTGTCTCCGGTAAAATCTTTCGGTGTGCGGCACGGTACAATTTGGTTGGTAAGTATCGCACACTCGGCACCTTGTTCTTCCATCCGTAACTCTGGTTCTCCCACCACAAATCACACACGATTTACCGTCATGTTTTGATGACTTTAAGAATTGTGTTTTTTCCTTTAAGGTCATTTTATTACATTGATGGCAGCGCCATTGCTTTTTGCCGCTTGACCTCATGTGTTCTCCGCACCGTGGACACTTTGGATTGCCACTGTAGTCCTTAACAAATCCACTAATACCAGGCTTACGATCTTTTCCGCTATATGATTTTGCCCATGTTTTTTTGCAATCCCCACATCTCCATTGTAGTTTTCCAAGGCTTAACACATGATCAGTCCCACACTTTGGGCATTTTGGTCTAGGGCCAATATCTTTTTGTGAGCCAAGGGGCCTTCCCTTTTTTCTCTTAGGCATCTGCACCTCACCGGGCATTACCAGGCTTTCCAGGCAGAAATTTGATCTGCGAGAGGTAATATTTCCGCTTTCCATGAGTATTCTCCATCCTCACAATCAATGATTAAGAAACCAATCGACACTGTCCCCGAACAAATTCGGCTGCCAAACTTATTACCCAACCCCTGGAGGCAAGGCAAAGTGAACGCTGTCGAAAACTCGTTGCCAGAAAAACCGTAATAATGTACATGGCTTCGGAGCACAATGTGTGGTTTTTCTTTCCCTGTTCTGTCTGCCCAAATGAGCCGCCAAAGGTCTTCTTTGCTGACAGCAGCATGACGGTTATAGGGGATTGAACTTCCTCCAACATAGTGTCTTGCGTCAATGCGGACACCGTTGATCGTTCTCTCCAGGTGACTTTCAATGGTTCCACCCAGCGCCTTGGCGATAGGGGTCTCCATGTCTTCCTCGCAGCCGGTATGGAAAGCGGTTCCAAAGGTCATGGCTACGTCCTGGGGTTTGATCGTGTCCTTAACAATGCGCTCCACCATAGAACCTTGCATGATTCTATCGGTTGTGATCTGCTCAGTACCCCCCGTTTTCGGCCCCTTTCCATCGATGGCATCGCCATTCAGAATTAATCTATCTATTGGATAATACTTAGCAACTTTCTCTTCAAACCAATCCCACATCTGTGACTGGATTCTGGCAAACTTATCATGGTATGGTTCACCGACAATGGCGTATTGCCATTCCGGGGGTGTTAACCCAACGGCAGAACCGCAATGTAAATCTCCAGCAGCCATAACACGTGTTTTCATTTAAGCCTCCCGAGCTTGTATAAAATCAATTAATTCTGTTTTCATGGCCCTCACATAATCAAGTCGTGTGATACCACGCTCCACGAAATACTGTTTACTGCTCCCGGTGCGCTCCATGAGGTAGTCCATGTACCCCATTTCCTCTAGGTAGCGGTCGATCAATCTCTTCCCAGCCGGTGTTTCTGCGTATCTATGGCATGACATTTTAAACTGGGCGTTATCTTTGTGCGGCCATTTACAGAGCAAAACTCCGTTGCGATACGCATATCTAAGTAACAGACCGTTACGCTTTATAATGTGATGGGCCTCAAGCTCCTGCGCCTGAATTGGTGTACCACAAAAAAAGCACTTATACCCAAATGCCATCCTCACAGCAGTCCTGTGGAGGGTGAGCATTGTACCGTCACTATATCCTCGTTCTTTCTTCATTTGGCCACCGGTTTGTTGTAAATATTGCACGGGCACCATTTGGACACCGAACAATAATCCATACACTTCGAGTCCTCACCTTGGCGAACATCTATGGTATAGAGCTTTCGTTCGCTTTCCTTGGTGTTCTTTTCAATCCAAGCCTCAGCCATTTCCATAGTGTCAAGATTTCTCTTGGATGTCTTGATTCCCTTCTTCTTTACGGCATAAACCGTTGGTCTCCGCCAGCGCTCTTCCGGGGTACATTCAGCCACTGTCTTGTGGATTTCAAGTCTATCTTTGATATACATTTCTGTATATTCAATAGGCCACATGGGTATATCCACAACAATCAACGGGTGCTTTGGATAGTCTTTGTCAGACTTGGTCTTACTCTTCATCCAATACCTGAGGATGGCCACAATCCTGAGCTTCTTGATCTCAATACCCTTATCCTTCAAGATCATATACCGGTAAACGTTGAGCTGTCGCTCCCAATCAGGCTTATCACCTAGCTTGAATGAAAAAACCGATGTTGTTTTGTAGTCATCAAGCGTACCATCTTGGTGAATATCGGGTATTCCCACCAGAGTGTACCCATCGATCACAAGCTCGATCTTCTTTTCAGAATGGGCTCCAGTTGGGGCATTTTTGTCCATAAGCATATGAAAGGCGGTGCCTAACATAGCCCAGGTCATATCCTCAACATCGGCCTCGAGCTGATCGTAGAACTTGTGCTTTAGTGATCTTGCAAGCGGTGAGCCGATAAGATCGGTCACGCTCATACGCATCGGATTAGGTTTATAAGTAGCCCAGCTGACCGCCCTGACCAATGCTTCAGGGAGGTTCCGGGGATTTCGGATTATAATAACACACCTCCAATTTCTGGTAAGTATAATCTTACCTGTTCCATGATATATTTTTTATGAGATTCACGTCCTTTCATGGTTTAAAGTACACCGGGTAATAATAATACATTCCATCCGTTCCTCGGC
>ERZ1645192.1366-NODE-1366-length-20409-cov-14.375356_pt1 | contig 20409 bp, 17 predicted proteins | sample MGYA00575354_ERZ1645192 | MGnify/ENA primary metagenome ERZ1645192 (study PRJEB40844, sample SAMN11349763) | freshwater sediment metagenome | isolation source: river sediment | host: Sediment | place: India: Faizupur Khadar , New Delhi | collected 2017-02-21 ... | reverse complement strand
CTGGACGAGCTGGATGAGAGCCAGATAGTGCAGGTTGACCTTGCCGGTCCCTGCCAGGCCGACAGAACCGCCAGCAGCGAAACCTGTGTTCATCGGGCAGTGTATCAGTGCTCGTCCCATAGAGCCATTATCCATACCCATTCACCCTATGCAGTGGCACTCTCTCTTCTGGAGCAGGTGGAGGTGATGCCTCTGGATAGCGAAGGGCTGATCTTCCTGGGAGCCGTGCCCATAGTTGAGGGAAGGCTGGGATCGGCGGACCTGGCCAGGGCCGTATCCTCTGCCCTGCGAGATCATCAGGCCTGCCTGGCGCGCGGCCACGGCGTCTTCGCTGCAGGCAAGAGCCTGATAGATGCCTATACTGCGGCCTGCATGGCTGAGCATAGCGCCCAGGTGCGATACCTGGTAAATGCCTATCAGCAAGCCCAGGGACACCAGGACCGGAGCCGGCAATAGCTTCAGAGCCGGCGCATGGTGACCGGGCCTCTGCCCTTAAGGGAAAAATTTATATCTTTATCATCGCTTCTTTAAATTGAGCGGGTAATCCTAGTTTTTGAAATCCACACTGAACCCCCACTCTCCTACCCGCTCACTTTAAAAATTAATAAAAGAAAGATCTATTAATGCCGCAGGTCATGTGTCCTTCATGAATCCATCCCTGGAGATCGGAAAGGTCATGGGCATCCCCGTGCGGCTGCACTGGACATTTCTTCTGATAATCATCTATGTGGCCTTTGCCTTCGCCACATTCAGCCAGGATATCTACGGCCGAACCTACGGCTTTGGGAACGTAGAGCCGCAAAGCATTCGCTGGATCGCCTCCCTGGCCTTTGCCCTGATTCTATTCATCTGCGTGGCTCTGCATGAGCTGGGCCACTCCTATATCGCTCACAAGAGCGGAATCGCCATAAGAAGCATCACCCTCTACTTCTTCGGCGGTGTGGCGGCAATGGAGGAGCTGCCCAGAAATCCCGGCCTGGAGCTGAAGATGGCCTTCGCCGGCCCGGCCATCAGCGGCCTCCTCGGACTGGCTTTCTCCCTCTTATCCGGGGCTTTTGCAGCATTGGGGCAGGGAAATGCTCTGTCCGTCATGCTCTGGACCCTGGGCATCATGAACCTGGTTCTGATGGCTTTCAACCTCCTGCCTGCTTTTCCCATGGACGGAGGCCGCCTGCTGCGAGCCTGGTTCGCGGGGCGAATGCCCTATGCCAAAGCCACCCGCCGGGCGGCAGATATCGGAAAGATCTTCGCGACGCTCATGTTTCTGCTGGGGCTCTCCTCTCTGAACTTCATGCTCATCTTCGTGGCATTCTTCGTCTATGTGGGGGCGTCTGAGGAGGGGAAGGCAACTGAGATCTCCATCAGCCTGGAGGGCATAAGAGTTGCAGACATCATGTCCAGGCAGGTTAAAACCATCTCCTCCGATATGACCCTCCAGGAGCTAAAAGAGCTGATGTTTCAGGAGAAGCACCGCGGCTATCCCGTCTTCGAAGAGGATGTCCTGCGGGGAATCATCACGCTCAGCGATCTGCAGAAGGTGGCTGAGGAGAAGCGGGCCGCTACCCGGGTGGGGGATGTGATGGCAAGAAAGTTATATGTGATCGCTCCTGAGGAGCAGGCATCGACTGCTATGAAGATGATGAACGAGATGCAGATTCACCGGCTGCCGGTGATGGATGCCGGCCGGCTGGCAGGCATACTCTCCAGAGAGGATCTGGTCAGGGCCATTGAGCTCTCCACCCAGAGGGGAGCATGAGAGGTAATAAATTTGGATAACACGGATGCGATGAAGGATGAGGCACTTCCCGCCACCAGGCTGGTGGTGCCCGGATCCGAGCCCTCTACGGGAGGTGAGCTTCACGAGGTCATCATTGTCGGAACGGCTCACGTTTCTGAGAAGAGCGTTGCCGAGGTTGTGAGCAGGATTGAGCAGACGCGTCCGGATATTGTGGCAGTGGAGCTGTGCCCTGCCCGCTACCGGGCTTTAACCGGACAGGAGGAAGAGAAGGAGATCAAGATCAGCGAGCTCTTAAGCGGCGGAAAGCTCTACTTCTTCCTGGTGCAGTGGTTTTTGGCCTACATTCAAAGGAAGATCGGAGATGAGATGGGGGTCAAGCCCGGATCGGAGATGCTGGCCGCCATTGAAGCTGCGAGGAGGACGGGGGCGCGGGTGGCTCTTGTGGACAGGGATGTGGGCATCACCATCCAGCGCTTCTGGTCGGCCATGGGATTCTTTGACAAGCTGCGGCTGCTCTGGTCCATGGTCCCGCCGGCATTGGGCTTTGGCGGAGAGGAAGAGATCGACATCGATACCATCACCCAGGAGGACATTGTCACCCAGATGGTGGCGGAGTTTCGCAAGATATCTCCCGGCGCGGCCAACGCCCTGGTGGACGAGCGCGATGCCTACCTGGCCCGAAACCTGTACCTCCTCTCCAAGCAGGGACGGGTGCTGGCGGTAGTTGGCGCCGGACACCGGGAGGGCATAGCCCGCCACCTGGCCCATCCGGAGAGGATTCCGGCTATCGAGAGCCTGAATGAGAAGCCCAAAAAAAGGATCACATTTGCCAGGATCTTCGGGGCAGTGGTGAGCCTGCTCATCCTGGCCACCATCGGCCTGGTGCTGGCAAGTGCCCAGTCCAGCCATGCCATCCTGCTGGCCTTTGCCATATGGTTCGCAGTCACCGGCGGGCTGTCAGCTCTGGGGGTGCTGCTGGCAAGGGGCCATCCCCTCTCTGCCCTCACGGCGCTCATGGTGGCCTGGATGACCACCCTCAACCCCTTTGTAGCGGCCGGATGGTTTGCGGGGATGGTGGAGGCCTGGAAGATCAAGCCGACTGTATCCGACCTGAAGAGGCTGGCCCAGGCGGATAGCTTCTCCCAGATGATGGAAAACCGCCTCTTCAGGGTCATAATGGTGGCAGCACTCTCCAATCTGGGAGCCATGGCCGGAACTTTCATCGGCATATACCTCATCTGGCAGAAGATGGGGCTGATAGATCCGAAAGAGATGCTACAGGGGCTAATTTGAGTTATGATATCTCTGGGGCAGAGGCATCCAGCGAAACTATGGAGATCAATTCCCACATGAGGCCCGAGTGATGGATCTTCAGGGTCGCTTTATAGGCTGTCTGCTGGGCGTTGCTGTGGGCGATGCCCTGGGCATGCCCACGGAGGGCTACACCGCCCGGGAGATCAGGGCGCGCTGGGGTGTGGTTCGGGACATGCTGCCCGCCCCGGAGGAGCATTTTCACTCTGGCCTGCAGGCCGGGCAGTTTACAGACGACACCGAGGAGACGCTTATCCTGGCAGAGTCCATTATTGAGGCGCACGGCTTTTCTGCCGACCTCTTTGCCGGGAAGCTTGCCAACTGGGGCGCAGCCTGGACGCTGGACGAGCGGCTCAACCGGGGGGTGGGATTTGCCACCCGCTCTGCCGTGGAGTCCATGCTCGCCGGGACGCCCTGGCAGCATTCTGGGCTCTCCATTCCCACCTGCGGCTCGGCCATGCGGGCGGCGCCCATCGGCCTGCTCTATCACCGGGACATAAATGTAGTCAAGAGCTATGCCGACCTGCAGAGCCTCCCAACTCACGCATCTCCTGCGGCAAGGGCGGCGGCGGTGGCTGTGGCCGTGGGAGTGGCATTGTCCTTGAACGGCTTTGATAAATGCATGGTCCTGAGATATGCTGCCTCCCAGGCCAGCCGCATTGATGCCGACTTTGCCGAGAGGCTAATGTGGGCGGAAAGCCTGCTCGACCTTCCGGTGGAGGATGCTCTGGGGTTGATCAGAAACTCGCCCCTGGCAGCCGAAACCGTACCCGCTGCCTTCTATTGCTTTCTCAAGTTCGAGAAGGAGCCGGAGGAGGGGCTGATTGCAGCAGCCAGCGGAGGCGGCGACACCGACTCCATCGCTTCCATTGCCGGATCCCTCTTCGGCGCAGACCAGGGCCCATCCTGGATCGCCGGGCGCTGGCTGGAGTGCCTGGAGGGCAGAGGGCGGATCGAGGCGGCGGCAAAGGGGCTTTTCGCCCTTCACTCTTCTTTCTGCGGCTGAGAGCTGCTTGGCTCTCCGCTATTTTGAAATGGATCTGAGCCACGACATTCTACTTCAGAGAACTACCCCGTCCCGCAGGGGCTCTCGGTGAAGCTCTTCTCGAAGACCTCCCTCTCCGGGGCGACCTCGGCGAAGATCTGGGCCTGGAAGTGCTGCACCTCTGTGTCCTCATCCAGCCAGGCATCCGGGGGGAGGCCGGCCTTCACACAGGTCTGGGATAAAAATTCCAGAGAGTCAAAGCCCCACTCCGGAGCCACCTGGGGCAGGAGCAGCCCGGAGTTGGGCCCTTTGCTGACGATCAGACCGTCCCGGCCTATGACCACCAGCTCCGGTAGCCTCTTCTTGGGCTCGGTGTAGGCCTCAGGCTTGGTGAGAACAGTTACCTCAATCTCGATTCTCTTTAGCTCGGAAGGCCGGACCCCGGGAAAGCGCGGATCGCGGGAACAGGCGTTGATGGCCGAGTCGACGATGGCCCGGCCCAGGGGCAGAACGGGCTCAGGATAACCGATGCAGCCCCGCAGGTCGCCCTCCTCATGGAGGGTCACAAATACGCCCCTCTTCTCCTCAAATATTGGCGGCAACCCGCTGAGCTCGATGACCTTCTTGTTCTCGATATAGCCTGCAACCGCCTGCCTGGCCAGGCGCACCGCCAGCCGGCCCTCTTCCAGTGTCAGCATGAACATTTGAATAGGACTGGAAACTATTAAAGAGTTGTGAGGATTGATGCTGGTGGGCTTTCGTTCTTTTTTTTTGTGTTTTCAGTTCCAGTCGATGCTGTTCCAGTACTCATACTCGTGCTCCCAGCTCTCTTTGTTCATCTTCACCAGGCGCTTGAAGTACTCGCGGGTCTCCTCCAGCATCTCCCTCTGCTCGATGTAGTCCCGTTTGGCGGAGATGTCCCCGGCCAGAGATCTGCCGAGCTGCACGGCCTTCTTCTCCGCCTCCTCGAGAGCCTCCGGCCCGCTGGACATGGCCGCGCCCACGCTACCCGTGACAAAGGCTCCGAAGTTGAGCATCAGGGCATCCAGGTAGACTGTGACCTGATCGTAGTTGCTGCCTCCGCTGGCCACGCTACAGCAGTACTTTCCGGTGAGCAGTTGGCAGTGAACGGCGTCCGCCATGCGGTCGATGAGCGTCTTCATCTGAGCGGTCACAGTGTGGAAGTAATTGGGCGAGCCCCAGACCAGGCCGTCCGCCGCCAGGATCCTGTCATAAAGAGGCTTAAAGTCGTCCTCATGAATGCACTCGCCGGTCTTGAAGCAGACCTGACAGGCATTGCAGAACTTGATGTCCAGATCGCAGACGTCCACCAGTTCCACATCCGCTCCGCCGGCGGCTGCGCCCTCCAGGGCAGCCTGGACCAGCCGCAGAGTGGTGCTCTTCGAGCCGCGGGGGCTCGCGCATATTCCCAAAACCTTCATAGATTCTCCTTCGCATTCAAACTAATTAACTCCCGCGTTAAGAGCGGCGCGGGCATGAAGGGCTCGCCGGGAATGGCAGGTCCGGTGCATCTCAGGTCACCACTGCCTTTGCAAAGACCCTCCGGGCCACCAGGAACATGGCGGCGGCAAAGCCGACCAGCGCCAGAAATGAGACGGCGATCTCCTGGCTGCTGTAGACATAGTGGACCCCGATGGCGTAAAAGTCGCCGCCCACGGCGAAGTAGCGCACCCCGTTCACCAGGTGGGTGAGCGGATTGATCGTGGCTAATGTTCTCACAATCCCCGGAGAGGAATCGATGGGATACAGGGCGTTGCTGGCGAAGAATAGCGGCAGGCTGAGTAGAGTGATCACTGCCTGAAGCCCCTCCGGAGTGTCCATGCTCATGGAGATGGCTGAGGAGAGGAAGAGAAAGCCCAGGGAGAAGACGCCCACGAAGAGCAGCACACCCAGCACCGCCGCTGCCGTCTGCATCAGGCTGTAGCCGGAAAAGAAGCGCACGCCTATGACCAGGCCGAAGAGCATGATCACAATCACCTGGATGAAGGACTTGGTCACTCCGGAGAGGCCCATTCCCAGGATGATGTGGTTTCTGGGCATGGGGCTGGCCATAAGCTCCCTCATCAGCCCCCAGTTCTTGTCGAAGAGCAGGCTGATGCCTCCGAAGAGGCTGGTGAACAGCGTGGTCAGGGCGATGACCCCCGCCCCCATGAATGTGAGGTATGAGACTGCTTCTGCGCCCTGCGGCACAGCTCCACCTGAGCCCAGCCGGGCGAAGTTGCTGGACATGGCCGCCCCGTAGAGGGCCATCCAGAGGGCGGGCTGGATGAGTGAGACCATGAGGGACATGCGGAAGCGCACGAAGCGCAGCATCTCCCGCCAGTAGATGGTGGCAAACTCCCAGGACATTTTCAACGGCCCCCTTTGCCTTTGGGCTCCGGCAAGCGGTGCAGCTTTCCCGCACCAGCATCTCTGATGTCGCGGCCCGTGTAGTGCACGAAGACGTCATCGAGGGTGGGCTTCTTCAGGTTTACGCTGACGATATCCAGGCCCTGGCTGACCAGCAAGCTCATGATGTGGGGGAGGCAGCGGGTGCCGTCCGAGTTGATGGTGACAGCGATGCCCGCTGTCCCTGACTTGACCGATCGCACGGCTTTCAGGCCGGAGAGGAGCCTTTCGGCCTTGGCGTTGTCGCTGGTGTCCAGGTAGATCATGTCCCTGCCCAGTGCGTCCTTGAGCCGGGCCGGCTCGCCGGAGGCTATGATCTTGCCCCTGTCCAGGATATCGATCCAGTCGCTTACCCCGTCCGCCTCGTCCATGTAATGGGTCGTCAGAAATATGGTGGTGCCGGATTCGTTGACCTTTTTGATGTACTCCCACATCCTGCGCCTGGTCTGAGTGTCCAGGCCGATGGTCGGCTCGTCGAGAAATAGGACGCGGGGCCTGGTCATGAGCCCCCTGCCTATCTCCAGACGCCGCTTCATGCCCCCGGAGAGGTAGCGGGTGCGGACGTCCCTCTTGTCCTCCAGCTCCACAAGCTGGATGATCTCTTCGATCCGCTCGCGCCGCTCCGGGCCGGGCAGGGAGTAGATGCGGCCGTGCAGCTCCAGGGTCTCTCTCACAGTCAGGTCGCGGTCGAGCGTCTCATCCTGAAAGACGATGCCGATGGAGCGGCGCACCTGCTGCGGCTCTCTCGCCAGGTCGAAGCCGGCGATGGTGACGGAGCCCTTCTGCATGGGCAGGAGCGTGGTGAGGATGTTGATCACTGTGCTCTTGCCGGCTCCGTTGGGCCCCAGGAAGGAGAAGATCTCGCCTTCCCGCACGAAGAAGCAGACGCCGTCCACGGCCTTGAAGCCGTTGTAGCTGTACTCCAGGTCCTTGACCTCGATGATTCTCTCGCTCATGTTTGCAGAGAGTCTTGCATTCTCCTGGAATTTATAGCTGGCAGGCAGCTTCAGTTGTGGCTAAAAATTGGCTCCCCTCTATTCTATTTGGATGGTGTTCTTTGTCTCTGTGTCTCTGATCCTCTGTGGTTTAGTTAGTAAGTTGCTTATAGCTATGCCTACTGCGACTGAACAAAACCACAGAGGCACAGAGAAACAGAGGTGAGGTCTGTTGTCCTGTCAGACAGTTTGCTCAGCATTTGATGAGTGCCCCAAAAGTCTTAACATATTTGCGAGCATAACGATTCCCGAGAGTGATTAAGTTGACCAAGACTGAAGAATTCCTGATGGAAGCATTTGCCGGAGAGTCGCAGGCCAACCGCAAGTACACCGCTTTTGCCGCCCAGGCGGACAAAGAGGGGCTGGCTCAGGCGGCCAGGCTCTTTCGCGCCGCAGCCGAGGCCGAGGCAGTGCATGCCGCCAATCACCTGCGCGCCCTCAAGGCCATCAAGGCGACCAAGGAGAACCTGCGCGAGGCCATCGCCGGGGAGACGCATGAGTTCAAGGAGATGTACCCGGATATGATCGCGACTGCCAGGGCGGAGGGTGCCAAGGACGCGGAGAGGAGCTTCAATTACGCCAATGCCGTGGAGGAGTATCATGCCCGGCTATACCATGAGCTGCTCGATAATTTGGAGAGCAAGGAGAGCTATCCCTACTTCGTCTGTCCGGTCTGCGGCATGACTGTGGAGAAGGAGGCGCCGGAGAGGTGCCCGGTCTGCGGCGTGAAAGGGTCCATGTTCAGGAAGGTAGAATAATCGGCTCTTCGCCATTTCCTGTGGGTTATTGACACCTCGTCTCTGTGAGTCCTCTGTGCGCTTCTAGTGTCTCTGTGGTGGCCGTTCGTGGCTATTGGGTGTAACCGAGGGCTAACGACGTTTTCACCACAGAGGCACAGAGAAACGATCGTGGCTTTCCATCACCCACATTCATGAAAATGAACCTCCGTTCTTTGAGGGCGGGCAGCGCGGGCGCTCGCGCAGGAGGATTGCCCGGCGGCATGAATTGCCCCCTGTCCGGGTAGCATCTGGATTTGAGTAGATAGCCGGTGGCTATTATTAATTAGCTTCCTTTTTAGTGGCAGAAGACTCATTTTGCCCAATTATTATAATCATTAATTAAGTCACTGCCGATTAAACTGTATGGAAAAATTTATATTCTTATGTTAGATCAGTACTAAATATTCTAATCAAAAATAAGAAGGAGAGTTAGCAATGAAGAACAGAGTATTTGCAGGAGCGCTAATAGCTCTCGCCGTCCTGTTTTTGGGCGCGGCGATGGTGCAGGGCGCAGAAGAGACGGGCCTGGCCATAACGGCTGCCAACTTCGAGGCAACCAGCCCGGAGAAAGATAACCTGAACGATGAGTGGGTGCAGATATCCAACTCCGGCACCGCAGATGTCAGCCTGGCCGGCTGGACGCTGGAGGACGGGCAGAACCACACCTACTCCTTCCCGGATGTCAGCCTGGTGGCAGGAGCCAAACTCAAGGTACACAGTGGAGCCGGAACCGATACGGCTGAGGACCTCTTCTGGAACAGAAGCTCTGCCGTCTGGAACAACAACGGCGACACGGCGACACTCAAAGACGCTGCCGGGGTTGTCGTATCCAGGTATCCGGAAGAGGCCGCTGCGGCTTAAGGAGCCTATTTTAACTTTTTTTTTGATGGATTATCTCTGTTTTTGTGGGCAATCAAAGCTTGAAGTCATAGAGAAACGACCAGGACCTTTGTCGCCCATGCGCATGAAAATGAGCTTTTCGTTCTTTGTGCGTCTTTGTGGCTTTGTGCCTTTGTGGTGAAGGCGTTAATCCAGCGCCAGCCCGGTGGATCACAGACTTTCACCACAAAGGACACCAAGTGCACAAAGAACTCACAAAGCACAGAGACGGATGGAAAACTGCAGACAGAGTCACTTTCGACTGCCCATAAGAAATGGCGAAGAGCTCTGCCCCTCTCGCCTCCTATCTATTCTTTCTCCCCATCACCCTCGCCAGCCATCGCGACAGGCTCCAGGGCAGGCTGTTCTCCAGCCGTCTCCTCACTGCCCCAGGATCGCGACTCCGGCTCGACCTGCGCTTCTTTGTATCCGGCATGAAATCCCCAGCATTCCCTCTTCGCGCATAAGGCTTAATAACTGGCGGCCCGGAGGTATCTTTATCAAAATATTGCAAAACTTTATATCTCCAATCAGTCTAAATATATTCGGTGTGTAAAAATGGTTCGATTATCCCGAAAGCACTTATTTTATCTGACGTCGCTATTGATTTTTCACATAGCGGCCCTGGCTGCCTTCGCCGCAGATGAGACCTCTGCGCCGGAAGCTGCCCTCCTCTCCATAAACGGCACCGCCTTCTTTGATGAAAATTCCGACACTGTTCTCTCTTCCGGCGAGAAAGGAGTCGCAGGTATCATAATTCGCCTGACGCAGGGTGACGTGGAGATATCTTTTGCCGAAACCGGCGAATCAGGAGACTACATATTCTCCAACCTCACACCCGGCGATTATGAAATTTTGGCTGAGTCTGCAGATGCAGCGAACCTCACAGCTCCCGCCTCAGGAGGATACGAGGTAGCTCTGGCGGACCTTCCTGCCTACTACCTCGACTTCGGCTTCTCCGCCCCTCCCCAGGAAAACGCCTCCGCCGCCATCCGGCAGTATCCTCTCATGCGCCCCACCCCGGAGATGGCCACTGCCTGGTCGATGAATTACAATGCTTCGGAGATGGCCTATCTCAGCCCGGAGGTGTCGGCGACGCTCGCATCTTATCCGCCTGCCTCCTATAGCCTGCTCGACCAGCTCGAATACACACCATCCGAGCGCGACCAGGGCAATTGCGGCAACTGCTGGGCCTGGGCCGGGACCGGCGTCATGGAGATAGACCGCGCCCGGCAGACGGGCGCATCAGACCGGTTCTCCGTTCAGTATCTCAACTCCAACTTCAACGGCGGCTGCGGCTACGGCGGAGCCTGCTGCGGCGGCTGGCTCTCAGACGTCTCTGACTTCTACCAGTCCCGGGGCATCATCGTTCCCTGGAACAACAGCAATGCTCAATACGGGGACACGAGGACGCAGTGCGGCTCCTGCTCGGCCCTCTCCGCCCAGGCCATATCCCTGGCGCCCAGCTATCCCCTGGATAGCATCTCGGCGGTCACCATTCCCACGCACGGCCAGGGCCAGGAGAAGGCTATAGAAAACATCAAGAATGTCCTCTTGCAGGGAAAGGGGGTATGGTTTGCCTTCTTCCTGCCGGATGACAGCTCCTGGAACAGCTTCTTCTCCTTCTGGGGCCGCCAGCCAAATAGCGCCGTCTGGAAGCCGGACTTCGCATGCGGCAAGACCTACAACTACCTCCAGGGCGGCGGGCACGCCGTTCTCTGTTTAGGCTACAACGACAGCGACCCCAACAACCGCTACTGGATCATGCTCAATAGCTGGGGTGTCACCTCCGGCCGGCCGGACGGCATCTTCCGGGTCAACATGGACATGAACTACAACTGCGCCTATGCCGGCATCGGCTCTGCCTTCTACTGGATGACACTGGACATGAGCTATCCGGATGAGGAGGATGATGATGAGGATGAGGAAAACAGCGCTCCTGATACGCCATCCCGGCCCCAGGGCCCGGCACTGGGCACAGTCGGAGCAGCTCTGAGCTACTCCGCATCCGCCAATGACAGCGACGGCGATCCGGTGACCATCACATTCGATTGGAAGGACGGAAAGACCACAGTCAGCGACCCCGTGGCCTCAGGCCAGACGGCTTATGCCTCTCACGCCTGGAGCCGGGCGGACAGCTATGCCGTGGTCGCCAGGGCCACAGACAGCCAGGGCATCTCCTCGGCATGGTCTGAGCCTCTGTCTGTGAAGATCACAGTCAACAGCGCTCCCAGGAGGCCGGACAAACCTCAAGGGCCGGCAGCGGGGCGAGCGGGGCAGAGCTATAGCTTCGCGTCATCATCTATCGATCCCAACGGAGACGATGTTCGCCTGGTCTTCGACTGGGGCGACGGCAGCCAGAGCACGACCGATATGCTGCCATCCGGCCAGAAGGTCACAGCCACTCATGCCTGGACCAGGGCAGGCAGCTTCTATGTGAAAGTGAGGGCTGAGGACGGAAAAGGCGGCAAGTCAGCCTGGTCAGCCAGTGCCAGGATCAGGATAACGAGCGCCGGGAACAGCGCGCCTCTGCCTCCGGCAGCCCCCTCCGGCGTATCGTCGGGCGTAGCCGGGAAGAGCTACACCTACCTGGGCAGATCCAGCGATCCAGACCTGGACAGCATCAACTACATCATCGACTGGGGTGATGGAAACAGCACACGGACCGGCTCTCTGGCTTCAGGGGCATTTGTCCGGTCAGAGCACTCCTGGAGCCAGCCGGGAACCTACCAGATCAGGATCATGGCCACAGACAGCAACGGCGAAAATTCTACCTGGTCATCTGCAAAGAGTGTGAAGATCAATGCCGCTGTGCGCGGCAATGCCAGCCAGGCTGCAGGACAGTCTTCCAGCAGGCAGCAAAAGACTGAGAAGAGCTCTTGCGGCTGCGGGCAGGATTAGATCAGCAGTGGGCTGGGAAGAGGCCCGGCCTCACTGCCCTCATTTTTTTGCTCCTTTTCAAAAATGAGTCAAACGCATCCAGCATCCAGTCTCCTGACAAGCGCCTCAGCTCTCGCTGCCACTTCTTCCGGAGGGAGGGGGACGCGGGCCACACCCGTCTCAATGGCCGCCTGGGCCACGGCGGCGGCCACAGCCGGAACCACCCGGCGGTCAAGGGGCGAGGGGATGACGCAGCTCTCCGTGGGGCTCTCCACCAGCCCGGCGATGGCTCGCGAGGCTGCAACCTTCATGGCCTCATTGATGTCCGAAGCCCGCACGTCCAGAGCCCCCCGGAATATGCCCGGAAAGCCCAGCACATTGTTGACCTGGTTGGGGAAGTCGGATCGCCCCGTGGCCACCACCCGCGCCCCGGCAGCAAGGGCCAGGTCGGGCATGATCTCCGGGACGGGATTGGCCATGGCGAAGACGATGGCGTCCCTGTTCATGCTCTCTACCATGGCCGGGGTGACAATGCCGGCCACAGAGAGGCCCAGGAAGACATCCGCGCCGGCCATGGCATCGGCCAGGCTGCCCTGCAAATTGCGGGGATTGGTGCTTTCCGCTATGGCCCTTTTGGCAGGGTTGAGGTCCGGCCTGCCTCTGGAGATAATGCCCCGGCTGTCGCAGAGTATGGCGTCCTTGACTCCGAAGCTGTAGAGGAACTTCGTCACGGCAATCCCCGCTGCCCCGGCCCCGCTCACCGCCACTTTCACCTGATCGAATCTCTTGCCCACCACTTTGAGGGCGTTGATGAGCGCCGCCAGGGCGACGACGGCTGTGCCGTGCTGGTCATCGTGAAATACGGGAATCTTGAGGATCTTTTTGAGCCTCTCCTCCACTTCGAAGCAGCGGGGGGCACTGATGTCCTCCAGGTTGATGCCACCGAAGACCGGCTCGATCCGGGCCACCGTATCCACGATGACGGATGGCTCTTTGCTGGTTACGGCTATGGGAAAGGCGTCGATTCCTGCGAAGTTTTTAAAGAGAATGGCTTTGCCCTCCATAACGGGAATGGAGGCCAGGGCGCCGATGTCGCCGAGGCCTAAAACGGCTGTCCCGTCTGTGACCACGGCCACCAAATTGCCCTTGGCGGTGTACTCGTAGACATCATCGGGATTCTTTTCGATCTCGCGACAGGGTTCGGCCACGCCGGGGGTGTAGGCCAGGGCCAGGTCCGATACGCTGGCGCAGGGAACCTTGCTGTGCACGGCGATCTTGCCTTTTGCGGCTCTGTGAAATTCCAGTGCATCATCTCGAAGCGACATAACAACACCTGATAATGAAGTCCTGCGGCTATTAGGAGCAACAGATATAAAGCATGGCTAAGACGGAGGAGAAGGTGGGCCGGGGTGGCAGAGCGGACAATTCCTGCCTGCGCATAGCAGCGGGAGTTCATACGCGGCAGGCTCGAGACCTGTTGTCCCTTCCAGGGACGCTTGGGTTCAAAATGGCGGGAGCGCCATAGCTCCTCCAGGAAAATCCCAACCCCGGCGCTATGGAGTTTACAGAAAGTTTCATATCAGAGCAGAAAAAGGCGATTAGATCATGGCTAGATTTCCAGAAGCAGAAAAGAGGATCTTGAATCTCAAGATATGCATGCGCTGCAACGCCCGAAACCCGGTTAGAGCAACTCGCTGCAGAAAGTGCGGCTACGAAGGGCTGAGGATGAAGTCCAAAGAGAATAAGACCGCTTAAGCCTAGATGACATTTGAACGGGGGCGGGTTGAGACTCTCCTCGCCCGGGCTGTAGAAGGCTGCGGGGCGGGGCATCTCACTTTAATTGATCCGGACTCACAGAGGCCGGAGGAGGCGGCAGCCATAGCTGCTGCTGCTGCTGCGGGTGGCACTGACGCCATCATGGTGGGCGGATCGGTGGGCGCGGCTGGAGTGCTTCTCCACGAGACTGTTCGGCAGATCAAGGAGAAGACGGATCTGCCGGTCATACTCTTTCCGGCGAGCGTGGCAGGGCTGTGCGAGAACGCCGATGCCGTATTCTTCATGAGCCTGCTCAACTCCCGCTCCACGTCCTATCTCATAGAGAATCAGGCGCTTGGAGCACCGCTGGTTCTGCGCTATGGCCTGGAGCCCCTGCCCATGGCCTACATCATCATCGAGCCGGGCGGGACGGTGGGCTTTGTGGGGGATGCCCGCCTCATACCCCGGAGAAAGCCGGAGCTTGCCGCCGCCTATGCCCTGGCTGCCAAATATATGGGCATGAGGCTGGTCTACCTGGAGTCGGGATCGGGCGCCGAAACGCCTGTGCCCCTGGCAATGGTCTCCCTGGTGAAGAGGCTGCTCGGAGATGTGCTGCTCATCGTGGGCGGCGGCATCAGGAGCGGCGATACGGCAGCCGAGCTGGTTATCGCCGGAGCCGATCTGATTGTCACCGGCACGGCGGTGGAAAAGAGCCGGGATGTGACAGCATTCGTGGCCGGGATAACCGGCGCCATTAAAGGGCGCAAGAGATAATCAAAGCCCGCGATCCATCCGGCCCGCCTCAGAGCGTCCGGAGTTTTCCAATATGCATTACACTAATCTTGCCTTTCTGGAAGAGAATAATCTGGACGGCTTTCTCTTCGTCGGCGATAGCATCTGCGATGCCGATATGTATTACCTGACCCGCTTTTTGGCGGGCGACAGATTTGCCGTCCTGGTGCAGGAGAAAACGGCCCTTCTCGTCTCCTCCATGGAGGCCGGCCGGGCCCGCAAGGAGTCCACTGCCCATGAGGTTCTCAGCACCTCCGACTACCATGTGCTGGACAGGATCAGGGCAGGAATGAAGCCGGAGCAGGCTTATGCTTCCGCCCTGGCCGGGATGCTGCGCGATCACGGCGTCTTCAGGCTGGGCGTCTCCCAGATCTTTCCCGCCGGCATATTCCGGCATCTGGTCGACGATTTCAAAGTCGATATCCTGGACAGCCCTGCCTCGCGGCAGAGGGAGATAAAGACGCAAGCAGAGATCGCTGCCATCGAGAGCGCCCAGAGGGCCTGCGAGAGGGGCATGCGCCGGGCGGTGCAAATGATCGCGAGCAGCCATCCCAGGGGCGAGGCCCTCATGCTGGACGGCCAGCCTCTGACATCGGAGCGGGTGAGAAATGCCATTGAGATCGCTCTCCTGGAGGACGGCTGCGAGGCGGAGCAGACCATTGTGGCCGGGGGCAGGCAGGCCGCCGATCCTCATGCTGCAGGCAGCGGGCCGCTGGCGGCCAACTCGCCCATTGTGATAGACATCTTCCCCCGCTCCAAGTCAGAACGCTACTATGCCGATATGACCCGCACCGTCCTGCGGGGCGAGGCGCCGGCGGATGTGGTGGAGATGTACCATGCCGTCCGCCTGGCCCAGGACCGGGGGCTCGCCGCCATCCGAGCGGGTGCCTCCGGGAAGGATGTCCATGAAAAGGTCAGCGATACATTCTCAGAGATGGGATACCGGGAGAGGGAAGGCTGCGGCTTTACCCATTCCACAGGCCACGGCGTGGGGCTTGCGGTGCATGAGAAACCCTCCCTCAGCGAAGTGGGCGGAGAGCTTGCAGCCGGTCACGTGGTTACCGTGGAGCCGGGCCTGTATTATCCGCAGATAGGCGGGGTGAGGCTGGAGGACCTGGTGGTGGTTATCCAGGGTGGCTCTCGCAATCTCACCCGCTTTGAAAGAGAGCTTATCCTGTAAAAATAAATGTATTCTTATGCTATTAGATGGGATGCGATTGAATGGAAGAGCAGGTTATGGATAAGTACCGGAGGGCCGGGCAGATCCTGGCTGAGGTTTTGAAGGATGCCCGCCCCAGGGTGGAGACGGGGGCGAAGCTATTGGATGTGGCGAGCTTTGTTGAGGAGGCCATCGTGAGAAAAGGAGGCCTGCCGGCCTTTCCCTGCAACATCTCCCTGGACAGGATTGCCGCCCATTACACCCCCACGCCCGGCGATGACCTCTGTTTCGGCGAGAACATGGTCAAGCTGGATGTGGGAGTTCATGTGGACGGCTATATCGCCGATGCCGCCATCACTGTGGACCTGGGCGGCCACGACCGGCTCTGCGAGGCCAGCCGGGCGGCTCTGGATGCCGCTCTGCAGGTCACCGGGCCGGGAGTGAGCACCGCGCAGATTGGAGCCGTGATTGAAGAGACCATCAAGGGCTGCGGCTTTCGTCCAGTCGCCAATCTGACCGGCCACGGCCTCTCCCGCTACCAGGCTCATGATGAGCCGGCGGTGCCCAACCGGGGAAGGGAGGGGGGCATCATCCTCAAGCCGGGTGATGTGATCGCCATAGAGCCCTTCGCCACAGACGGCTCAGGCCGCATCAGTGAGGGGCCGGTATGCGAGATATACGGCCTGTCCGGCCCCCGTCCGGTGCGCCTTCCTGCGGCCCGGGCCCTGATGAAGGAGATAGAAAATAGCTATAAGACTCTGCCCTTCGCCCGGCGCTGGCTGAAGGGGGTGAGGGTGGAGTACGCCCTCATGCAGCTTCTGAGAAGCGGAGTGGTGCATCCTTATCCTGTGCTCTGGGAGGTAGAAGGAGCGCTGGTATCCCAGGCAGAGCATACGGTGGTCATCACCGAGGGCGGATGCGAGGTAATCACCCGGCCGGGCGGCCAGGCGTGATTTCATCTGTTTTTTTTAATCCTTTCGTTTCAGTCTCCTTCGCCGGTATCTTCGCTCCCGTCGTCATCCTTGTAGCTGTCGTCGCCCAGCATGGCAGCGGCTATGGCGTCGATTCCGTCCATCAGCTCGGCGGTCATGCAGTAGGGCATCTCTCCCAGCTCCGGCAGGGGCTCGCCGCCTATGACTCTGGCGCCCACCTGGCTGAGCAGGTCGAATGCTCCGTCCAGGTCCTCCTTCTGCTCGGCGGCTATGGCATCGGCCACCAGGTCCTCAAGCGATGTCTCGCGGTCGAAGCTGCCGGTGATATAGCGCTGGCTGGAGACGAATACTGCGGCAAGGGAGGTCTTGAGAGACTCCAGCATCAGGTCGGCGTCCTCGCCCATGGACTCATTCTCCTGGAAGACAATGGCCCGGATGGCTGCGATCTCTCCTATCGCCTCCTCCGGGGTGATGATCTCCCTTTCGCAGCGGGCGATGACCTTGAGGCAGGCCAAGACCACATCGTCCATGATATAAATGAAGACGGCTCCGGTGTTCTTTTCATCCGAATCGGAGAGCTTGAAGTTGCTGTCCTTCACTTTATTCAGCCAGTTCTGCCAGCGCTTCTGGGTGTAGAATTCTTCTTTCATTTTCAGATTCATCCTCGCATTAATCCTCGTTATCATTCGCTATTTATGAGCCGCTCAGCGGTATGTATCCACCAGGGCCACCCTCTCGATGACCAGATCCTCAATCCTCTGCTCGCCCACCAGGGAGAGCTCTTCAGGAGATATGTTAAATCCCTTCATGACAGCCGGGGCAGAGAGACGGCAGCCATTTCCGTCAGGCTCTACCAGCCGGGACAGCTCGGCCTCATGGGGGGAGCGCGTGCAGCCCTTCCTTGCCGCCAGAACTAGGACGATCCTCTCCGTGTCTGTGCCCACTCCCATAAAAAAGGCCCTCTCAATCTGCCTCTCTCCTGAGGCATAGCGCATGATCTCCATTCCTGGGTCCTTGGCGATATTCCTGCCCTGAGAGAATGCCTCCAGCGCCTTCTCTGCCGCAAAGCGAATATGTCTCTCTGAGACCACCAGATCGGCGTTCAGAGCCTGCACTATGCAGCCGCAGCCGGCTGAAACATCCTGGATGGCGGATATGAGCTGGTCTCTGTCCTTTATGGCGGGCCTGCCGAAGAGCAGGCGGATCTCAAACATCCATTTCCGGTTTGCTATGGTAGCTTAAAAGCTTGCGGTCTTGAGGCAGTGCCCTGACAGAGAGTGCCCTGAAAAAACTGGCTCTTCGCTATTTCTTGTGGGTTATTGACACCTCGTCTCTGTGAGTCCTCTGTGCGCTTCTAGTGTCTCTGTGGTGGCCGTTCGTGGCTATTGGGTGTAACCAACGGTAACGACTTTTTCACCACAGAGGCACAGAGGACACAGAGTACGCACAGAGAAGAGCTAACGACTGAACAGATCAAAGATAGCCGTATAAAATAGCAAAGAACCTCATCCCCGGTTCTGCCAGGTTCGCCTAAAATCTGAGAGGGGGCAGGTTCACTGCCCTTATTTTTAATATTTGCGTATGGAGCAGATCAAACCAGTCCGGCGCGCTGCAGCCTGAGCAGGTCGGACGTGTTCAGCTTTTCGCCCTGCCTGAAGTGGGTGAGTATCTCCTCGGCCTCGCGCTTGGCAACCTCTTTGGCGCGATCCTCCTTGATATCCCGGTTCTTCTTCTTTAGGCCCACTATGACCTTCTCGAAGTCGCGAACCTCACGCTGGGTGCGGATGAACTCCTTGTGCTGCTCATCAGCCGCCTCCTGGGCCTTCACAAACTCCTTGTGGGCCGCATCGGCTTCGGCGCGGGTCTGATCGGCCTCTTTGAAGGTGGCGATCATCTGATCATGATATTCCTGAGCCAGCTCCGCGTACTTGGTGACCTCGTCATGGTACGTGGATGCCTGATCTCTCATGGCCTGTGCTTCGTCGAGAAGCTTTCTCAGCTCTTCGTTCTTCTCCAATTGCTCTTTTCTGCCCTTGAACTCGGCATGCAGGGACGCGATCTTATCGACCAGTTGCTTCTCCTTGTCCGGGCTTAAGACCTCTGTCTGCTGCCGGAACTCCAGGTGGTCGATCTCGCGGCGCAGGTCTCTTATGGATCTGTCGCCTGTGAGGTTGTACTTCTTCCTGATGTCGTCAATCCTTGCATAGAACTGATTGGTCTTCTCGTTGAACTCATCCCTCTGCTTCTTGGACTCAGCCACATTCTTGTTGTTCTCATCCCGCAGCTTCTTGAGCTCCTGAGCTTTGTCTATCAGCTCTTTGGTGGCCTTGTTCAGCTCATTTCTCTTGGCCGCCCACTTGCTCGCTTCTGCGTTCAGTTGGCTTCTTCTATCCTTGAAGGCAAGGGACTCCTGTCTGAGTTTGCCTCTCTTATCTTCCAGTTCTGCCAGCATCCCCCGTTTATCCTCCTGTTCCAGCCCTCGGCTGGGGTTTGGCCCCGCTTTGGAGCCAAAAAACCCGGGAACACCTCGCCAGGGTGGCGAAGCGCTTCTCTTTATGCACTATACATGGTGGGGTTTTTCGTATGCCCGATTGGCCTCACCATCGATCGGCTCTTGATTCTCATCCCTTGTATAACTATTAACTCAGTTGGATCATATGCCCATGGAGCATGGCTTCATAGCAATGGTTGTGACCAAAAGATGACGTTCTCACAAGACCGATAGGAGCGAGCATACCACTGTATATCGAGAGAGCCTTTACGTATTAATCTTTTGGTAGCTTTGGGAGCCCATCCCTAGTTGCTTGGAAGGAGGCAAAGATCATATTGCCAGCTCGGGGTATATTCGCCTGCCGCTTTATAAAAAGGCAATCAACAGATTAAAATAGGTGAGTTGACTTAAAGCAACCAGGATCATTTAAAGGATAGTGTTATTCGCTTTAGATGGAGGGATTGATCTGAAGAAGGCTATGCTAGCATTAATCGTAGCAATGGTTCTAGTAGCTCTTACTGGGTGTTCAATGGCCACAGTAACATGGCCTGCTATATTAAAAGGGCAAACTGGACCGGACGGCACTGTATATGCAAGTTCATACGTAAATGGATATGAGGAGAGCAATAGGACCTTTGATTTTGAGCAGAGCGTGCAGGGCAACGGCTACTTTATGACCTACCTGTATGCGGAAGCAGGTAATGTAGCGGTTAAGAATTATGCTCACGGCAGTGGCTCTCTTACCAGTGAGGCCACACTCACCTATCAGAATCTGAATCAAAAGACGCATAATGCCTACACCGACTACAACGACTTTGCTCAGGATTGCATCCAGTTCAAGGAGGATGTGTCCATGGTCTATGCTCCCATGAGGATAGCAGTCGGAAACGGTTATTACGCCGCCAATCCATTGGACTACAGTTCCCTGCTCAAGGAGAAGACATGGGTGAAAAACTACTTGGCTGGTACCAGCATGCACCATGAGGTCGAGTACGCCCACGCCCTGGATAAAGAACTTGAGATCGTAGCCAAGGATAAATATAATTATACCTATGATCCCGAGCTTCAATCTGTGGGCTATACTCAGATGAAGATAGACGAGGACATGACCGACGGCAAGGCTCATATAGGTGTGTTGCAGGCAAATGAAAACTTCGCGTCCACGGTCGCTCAGGGTGGCTCTGCACCTGTTTCAAGTGCATTCCCAGAAGGTGCTTTATCCGCTACTAAGTCCGCCTGGAAGAATCCCTCCATCGAGATCGATGAGGATTACTGGGGAACCTACCACATCGAGAAGAACATGA
>ERZ1645192.1365-NODE-1365-length-20417-cov-7.540713_pt1 | contig 20417 bp, 18 predicted proteins | sample MGYA00575354_ERZ1645192 | MGnify/ENA primary metagenome ERZ1645192 (study PRJEB40844, sample SAMN11349763) | freshwater sediment metagenome | isolation source: river sediment | host: Sediment | place: India: Faizupur Khadar , New Delhi | collected 2017-02-21 ... | reverse complement strand
AAAAAATTCTGACCGGGACGACAGAAACATCGTCATCCCTTCTTGAATAATTTTTTAAATTAAAGCTTTTAGAGTGTCTGGTATGGGGGTATTTACATACCCATGCCCATGTCGCCCATTCCACCCATACCGCCCATGCCTCCCATTCCGCCTGGTGGCATGTCCGGTGCTGCTGATTTTGCTGAAGCGATGATATCATCGATCCGCAGGATCATAACAGCTGCTTCTGCTGCACTTGCAATTGCCTGGGTCTTTACCCGGAGCGGCTCAACAACGCCTTCTTTGTACATGTCAGCCGGCTTGGCTTCGAACACATTCAGACCGACGGTCTTCTGACCCTTCTCATGTGCTGCACGAAGTTCGACAAGCATGTCAATCGGGTCAAGTCCTGCATTCTCTGCAAGAGTGCGGGGGATGATCTCAAGAGCTGCTGCAAATGCTTCAATGGCGAGCTGTGCACGGCCACCGACGCTTGCTGCATACTCGCGAAGACGTAATGAAAGTTCGGTCTCCGGAGCACCGCCACCAGCTACACACTTCTTGTCCTCAAGAACAACACCGACGACACGGATTGCGTCTTCGAAGGCACGGTCAAGTTCAGCAACGACATGCTCAGTTCCACCACGGACAATGATTGAGACTGCCTTGGGGTTCTTGCATTCCTCGACAAAGATCATCTCTTCGCCGGAGATCTTGCGTTCCTCAACTAAGCCTGCATATCCAAGTTCAGATCCCTGGATTGCATCAATGCTGGAGATGATGGATGCACCGGTTGCACGGTTGAGTTTCTCCATGTCAGACTTCTTGACACGGCGGACTGCAAGGATACCTGCTTTTGAGAGGTAGTGCTGTGCAATGTCGTCAATACCCTTCTGACAGAAGACGACTTTTGCTCCACTCTTGACAACCTTGTCAGTGATGGACTTGATCATCCGCTCTTCTTCGTCAAGGAATGCCTGGAGCTGGTCAGGGCTGGTAATATTGATCTCAGCGTCAACTTCGGTCTTCTTGAACTCGATAGCGGCGTTGAGGAGCATGATTTTTGCCTTGGTGACCTTCTCGGGCATGCCGGGGTGGACACGTTCCTTGTCAATGACCATGCCGATGATGATCTCTGAATCTTCGATTGAACCACCGACTTTCTTCTCAATCTTGATATTTTCAGTGTCAACCGTTCCATCACTCTCGGCAACCATGGTGACTGCCTGGACGACAAGGTCACAGAGTTTCTCTTTTGCAGACTCTGCGCCCTTTCCGGTCATGGCGGTCTCGGCTATTTTCTTGAGTATCTTGGTATCTTTTGCCTTTACATCGATTGCAATGTTTTTCAGGAGTTCCTGTGCTTTCTCAGCTGCCATCCGGTATCCATGAGCGATAACCGTTGGGTGAACATCCTGCTCAAGGAGTTCTTCTGAGCGTTTCAGGAGTTCTCCTGCGATAACTACTGCAGTGGTTGTTCCGTCACCGACCTCATCGTCCTGGGTCTTTGCAACTTCCACCATCATCTTTGCAGCAGGGTGTTCGATGTCCATCTCTTTGAGAATGGTTACACCATCGTTGGTAATGACGACATCACCGATGGTATCGACCAGCATCTTGTCCATGCCCTTTGGTCCGAGTGTAGTCCGGACTGCATTGGCAACGGCCTTTGCTGCGGCGATGTTCATGCCCTGTGCATCGCGCCCGCGAGTACGGGAACTTCCTTCTTTAAGGATAAGAATTGGCTGTCCTCCAAGTTGTGTAGCCATAAAATATCACCACGTTGTAGGATAAGGTTGTTTAGTGGTTCTATATAATAATATCAGTTTAAGATCAGATTGATGAGGTCGTCAGGCTCATCAAGGGAAAGAAGAGAATCCTCACTAATCATCAGAGTACGGCCTATTCTGCGCTGTCTGTGATCATCCGTCATCACACACATGGCATGCGTCCGCGTCACCTGGGAAATGTTGCCAATGATCCCGGCACGTCGTGAGACTTTTTGTGCTGAACCATATCCGGTGAGGATGGTATGAGAATCATATCTGACAAGGGCCTGAAATGGTGCATGATGCATGGGCTGGACATGCATCCCCATCTCTTCTATGGCAGCCTGAATCGGTATCTCTTCCGGAATTTCTGGACTCTCCGGATTTTTGAACTGGGATTTGGACTGAATGAGATCGATCGGCTCGACTACTCCTGAATCAAACGTCTCTTCGATACGGAGCGCAATTTCTATCGTTGTTCCCATCCCTGCCTCGTATTTTGCAACTGTCCGTCTGGAGACACCAAGAATCTGGCCAAGGTCTCCCAGGGAGAGGCTTCTGGTTTCACGAAGTTCACGAAGCCGTTCTCCGCTGATATTCACATACAGGCCCCCGGGTGAAGCATAAATAAGCGGGGGAGAGTCTTCAACAAAATAATCATGCAGAGTCGGATAGTTTATTGCAAATATTCCGTACCTGACATACACTGCGCCACGTTCAAGTTCAGCATCACGGGCCCGTTCACCGACAATAAGAGGTGTCCCACACAGATTTCGTGCTATTCTGTCAAGATCCCGTGCATTCTCTTCGCTAATGCTATCGATATGTGAGATGACTTTCAGGACAACGATCCGTTCACCATTTCCGGCAATGATATCAAAACTCTTAGGTCTCATTGCGAAAACTTCGGATACTTCATATCCTGCCATGATCATCACACTGATGACATTACGGAGCAGACGATCCTGGGACATGTACCGTAGAAGGTACTTGTATAATTCCTGTACATAAGGGATTTGGTGCGCAGAGTGAAATTTTACAGATAATCAGGATGCTGTCTGATTTGAGTGAGTATACGGATGAAAACCTGACATGACAAACACCCGGTTTTTTATCGGTCTTGATGATACTGATGCTCCGGATGGCATGTGCACGACCTGGCTTGGCGCAGTGCTTGCCAATACTCTTGAAAAGTCTGGAATGAAGGTATTTTCTTCCCGACTGGTCCGGCTCAATCCGACCATCCCTTATAAAACACGAGGAAATGCATCGATCTCCCTGTATGTCAGAGGTGATCCGGACTATGCGTTCAGCCTCGCATGTGGGCTGGTGGAAAAGTTCGCTGCGCTCTCCTGTGAGAATACCCATCCCGGTATCGTGGTAAGTCTTCAAAAGCCCCCGTCTGATTTTTACTGGAAAGCTGTTCAGGGGATTTGTCAGATTGAAGAAGTCAGAGATTACCTTTCCAGGCATGCACTGCGGTTTCAGGGATATAAACTTGGGAGGGGTCTTATTGGTGCAACTGCTGCAGTGTGCAGTGAGTTTCCTGATTTTTCCTGGGAGTATCTGACATACCGGCATGCGAGCCGGCTCTATGTTCCCCGTGAAATCGATGCAGATAGTCTCCGGTTATCAGAGGAGCTGACCAGTCCTCATACCTGGGATACCTGGGATTATGATCTGAAAGGGCCGGTCTGTGTTCCTCATACCCCGGACCCTGTGTTATTTGGTATCAGGGGGGATTCTCCATTTTCTGTTGCCCATGCTGTCTCCATGGTCAGATCAGAAGAGATGGATCTGGCTCGTATCTGGATGACAAACCAGGGCACCGATGCCCATCTCGTTTCCTATGAAAGCGGCCCCCTGACAGAAGGAATATCATATCTCATCAGGGGTATGGTGCACGATACGCCAAAGACTGGAAAAGGCGGTCATGTTTCTTTTTTCCTTCACTGTGATGGTCAGATGATTCCCTGTATGGCGTTTGAACCGACGAAGAAATTCAGGGATACTGTCCGGTCGGTACGGCCAGGTGATGATATCCTGGTAGCCGGTAGTTATCTGAAAAACTCCCTGAACCTTGAGAAGATGTACGTATTCTCTGCAGAACCTTATGTCTCCTGTCAGGCACCGCTCTGTCAGGCCTGTCAGAAGCGAATGACCAGTGCGGGGTCTGGAAAGGGGTATAAATGTCGTCGGTGCGGGTATCGCACATCAGAGCCGGAACAGGTCATTGAAGAACGGACCATCTCACCTGGCTGGTATGAGGTTCCCCCCGGGGCACGGCGTCATCTCTCACGACCCATGGCCAGGGGCTTTGTTGATCCTGACTCCTCCTCCCTCCCCTCCTCCCGGAAGAAAGGGTGCTGATTTTCACCTGGTGAACACGAGACCTTCCCCCTCGCACGTCAGGTACTTGGGAGCTGACCGCCCATGAGTATAGTATGGAATGTGATGTGCCGGTACGACAGGTCCATCTAAAGCCTGGGATGACGGTAAAAAACCTCATCAGTGCCATGGAGCAGGCTGGAGCATATAATGGAGGCGCCCTTTCACGGGCGGTGCGGATAACCGGTACGATGTATCAGGATCCCCGGGTAACCCGGTTTTTCGGGCTTGCCGGAGCGATGGTTCCCGCGGGAATGGGGGGGATAGTCTCTGACCTGATGGAGGCGGGATACATTGATGTCCTGGTATCAACCGGTGCCAACCTGACTCATGATGTAATAGAAGCAATCGGGTGTCACCATTTCCGGGGAACGGAAAAGTGCAATGATATCGAGCTGCGGCATGATGAGATCAACCGGATATATGACGTTTATCTTCCGAATGATTCATTTATCAAATTTGAAGAGTTCATGCAGGATGTCCTCTCAAAAATTCCTGACGGGACTGTCATCTCCATCTCTGATCTCCTCGCCCATATCGGCTCTCACCTGGATTCCGGAATCCTCGCGACTGCGGCAAGGAAGAAGATCCCGGTGTTCTGTCCTGCAGTTCAGGACTCGATGATTGGTCTGCAGTTCTGGCTGTACCGGCAGACCCACAAGATTGTTGTCGATGCATTTGGTGACATGGACCGGCTTATGGACCGGTGTTTTTCAGCAGATATCGCCGGTGCATTCTTTGTCGGTGGCGGTGTTCCGAAAAATTACATCCTGCAGAGTATGCTGATGACACCGAAAGGGTTTACCTATGCGGTGCAACTGACCGGAGACCGGCCTGACCTTGGTGGTCTCTCTGGTGCGACCCTTGATGAAGCCAGATCCTGGGGGAAGGTTGACGAAGATGCACAGACGGTCACGGTATACGGAGATGCAACGATCACCTTCCCGCTGATCATGTCGGCAGTTCTGGAGCGATAGATGACCGAGGTTATCCTTGCCCTTGATGTGAGCACCCGTGATGCAGCGGTGTCGATTGCAGAGCAGACTGCGCCACATCTGGATGCGATAAAGATAGGCTACCCCCTTGTCCTGGCAGCCGGCCTTGAGATTGCTGATGAGTTATCAGCATCGGGACTTCCCCTTATAGCAGATTTCAAGGTGGCGGATATTCCCAATACCAGCCGGCTCATCGCCGAGGAAGTATTTTCTCACGGATTTTCAGGTATCATCTGTCATGGATTTGTCGGCAGGGACTCTGTGCTTGCCTGTGTGGAAACTGCTCATGATCATGGCGGTCAATGCTTTGTTGTCACGGAGATGAGTCATCCTGGTGCGGTAGACTTTTTCCATGGGGGCATTGCAGAACGGATTGCCTCCCTTGTCTGTGATACCGGGGCTGACGGGATAATTGCACCTGCTACACGGCCTGAACGGACACAGATGCTGCGCACTCTCATCGGGACAAAAAAGATTCTCTCACCAGGTGTTGGTGCACAAGGGGGCGATCCGTCGGCAATTGCAGGAATTGTTGATGGAATTATTGTTGGAAGGGCAATTTACGAGTCTGCTGATCCAGCCGGTGCAGCACAGCAATACGCACAGTTCAGAAGTCCTGCCCGGATCTAAACTCCCCTCTCTCCACTATCAATTAAGGGAAGAAGAGGCAAATACTGAGTATGAACTGGACGATGGAACAACGGGCACTGGCAGAGAAGTACTCCTGCAAGGAGGAGATCCCTGAGAGTGAACGGAAATATAAATGTCATACCTGCCACCTGATTGTTGACGAAAGTCCGTGTCCTGTTTGCGGTGATGTGAACCCGGAGATCATGTGCCCCCTTGACACCTGTGACTGTTCACATGAGATTGCTGCAACGATTGAATACTGCCCGCTCTGTGGTGAACCGGTCTGTCCTGAATGTGGATGCCATGATGTTGTGCAGATAAGCAGAGTCACCGGGTACCTGCAGGATGTTTCCGGCTGGAATGCAGGGAAACAACAGGAATTAAAAGACCGTCAGCGTTATAGCGTGACATGAGGTATTACCTCAGATCATCTTCCCTTATCGTAAGAGGGAAGTTCCGGGTCTGCAGCTCCGGACCAGATGGTGGCATTCGAAATTGTACAACCCTTTTGAATCACCAGGTGTCCCACGACTTTTCTCATGATCCGGAGAAGGAGTTAGAGTTTCTTTCCTCTTCTCTTGGTCTTTCATATGCTGACACTGCTGGTCTTCTGACTGCAGTCGATATGAACACCCTTTGCATACTGTCCTGGGATATGCTGATGGTCTTTGTCACGGCAGGGATAACCCATCCTGATCCGGTAAAGCCATCAGAACCGGCACCGGAGCACGCTCCCGGGACTATTAACATCATTGTATTGACACAGCATCTTCGTGACCAGGCCTTAGTCGATGCAGTCATTACCGCAACCGAAGCAAAAACCCTGGCACTTCGTGATGCAGGGTATGATTTTGCAGGAACGGTCACTGATGCAGTTATCATTGCATCTGAAGGCAGGGGCACTATCAGGTACGCGGGGAGTGCAACAGAGATCGGACAGCGGATTCATGAAGCAGTGCATACCGGGGTAACCGAGGCTCTGCTTCGCCAGTCTGATAGCAGGAAGAAAAAACCGTCCTTTTTTATACGGTCAGGAATCGGTGGTCCTCACTGGGCATTATGGGAAAAGGAGCATTGCCCGTATTATCCCTGTCATTATAAGGGGCAGCGGTGTGATTTCTGTTACTGCCCGCTTTATCCGTGCGGAGATACTACCCTTGGTGACTGGATTCTAAAACCCGGGCGAGCTCCGGTATGGGCATGCACCCGCTGTTTATTAAATCATCACCCCCGGGTAACCAGCCATCTTCTGAAAAACCCTGAAGCGTCTTTACTGGAGTTAAAGTCTCTGTATTCCAAACAGGTCTGAATTCTTTTTTATTTTTTGATGTTTTCACTTTCACCCCGTGAGTGTCTTCTTTAAATACCCTTGTTGTCGACCTTTCTTATGGAGATGAAATGGAACTCAAAGAAATAGCAGACAGGATCTCCGAAAAATTTGCAGCAGCTGGTCATCCAATTGACCGGGCAAAACTTGAGGAAAAGATCAACCGGTTTGTAGAAGAATTTTCAGTTCCGCCAGCCGAAGCGGAACGGTCAATAATTGGTGATTATGCCCGGCAATTTGGGATGGAACTGCCGTCCGCCGGCCCATCAAAACAGGATGCTGATTCAGTCATACAGATATCTGAGATCCAGGCCGAACAATGGGTAACGGTTGAAGGACAGATTGTCACATTATTCCCGTCACGATCTCCGTCCGTGGCCCAGAGTGGGGTAATAACTGACTCAAGCGGAACAATGCGGTTTACCGTGTGGGCGAAGGCAAATGCCCCGGTCATGGAACAGGGAAAATGGTACAGGCTCGAATCTGCGGTGGCAGACGAATATAATGGTCAGGTAAGTCTGAAAGTTCACTCCGGAACTACCATAACCGAACTCTCTCCGGAATCTGTTCCTGAACCAGTAATCACACCGATATCAGAGATAAAACCGAAACAATGGATAAGTGTGAAAGGGGAGGTTACCACCCTTTTCCCGCCCCGGTCTCCTTCAATTGCGCAATCCGGAATATTTGCAGATAGTTCGGGAACAACCCGGTTTACGGTCTGGGCATCAGCCAATGCTCCGTTACTTGAACAAGGGCACTGGTACCGGCTGGACCTTGTTGAAACAGACGAGTTTAACGGGCAGTTATCCATAAAAGTTCATGGCGGAACAAAAATCACTCAGGTATCCAGAGATGAACTGCCTGACATTGAAAAGACCCCGGTGGGTGAATTATCACCTGGTGTGGCTCTGGTTCAGGGGAAGGTTGTGGCCATTGAGAAGCAATATTCGGATCAAATACTCCAGAGGGGGGTTCTTGCGGATGATTCCGGAGCGGTCAGGTTTATTGTCCGGAATATCCCGGGTGCAGAACCCCTGATGGAAAACCAGTGGTATGCAATTAACGGAGCAGTGGTGGATCGGTACCGGGGGGCATTAAGTATGCAGATAACCCCCGGTTCAGCAACACCACTCGAAGAGGACCGGAGTATCAGACCAAATATCATCCCGGTCGCTCAGGCAGGTCCGGGAATCGTCTGTCTCCGGGTAAAACTAGTCCAGGAATATGAAAATACCTCTGAACGCGTCTTCCAGAGTGGCCTTTTGGGCGATGAATCAGGGACTATCCGGTTCATTACATGGAAGGATGATATGGCCCAGAGACTGGTTCCTGACATGGTCTATGGTATCTATTATGCATCGGTTGATGAGTTCAACGGCCGTCTCTCTATATCCCTGAACGGGGCGACCCTGCTTCCCGACGAGGGCGCCACCATTCAGGTCAGATCTCCGAATGAGGAAGTGAAGGGAGCATTTGTCCATCTCTCCCCCGGTTCAGGACTTATCAAGCGATGCCCGGTTGAGGGATGTGGTCGTGTGCTCTCCAGGCAGAATTACTGTCCGATACATGAGATTCAGCCGAATTATATCTATGACCTCAGGATCAAAGGCTGGCTTGATGATGGTCAGAAGACCTATGATACAATCATTTCACGGGAAGGGGTCGAGGAACTGACCGGGCTGAATCTTATAACTGCACAGGAGATGGCGGAGAATAACCCCCTTGGACTTGACACGGTATTTTACCATGTCAATGAGCAGGTTCTGGGCCGGTATCTTGTCTGCAGGGGAAAAGCATTTGATAATCGGCTGGTTGCCTATAATTGTGAGTTTCAGGGGTTCGATGCCGGTATGCTGGCAGAACTGATGAACCGTGCGGAGGGTGCATCACATGAGTGATAACTCAGCAAACCGGAAATATGAACGCGAGTCGGCAAAGAGAGTCTTTGCAGCAGAACTAAGGGAAGCCCATCACCATTTCAGAGAGGGTTCAGATGATAAGAGCCCAACCTATATCCTGCTTCCATCCGGAGAACGGTGTAACCGGGTGTTCATCGCCGGAACTCTGACTGAAAAGAAGAAGTCTGAAGGTGAGGCGGTCTTTTACCAGATCCGGGTCATGGATCCCACCGGTATATTCTTTGTGAGTGCCGGGAGTTACCAGCCTGAGGCTCTACATCAGATCTCATCAATTGAGTCTCCATCCCATGTTGTCATTATTGGAAAACCCGGAGTGTTCCAGGCCCCTGATGGGAGAAATCTGGTATCAGTCCGTGCGGAATCCATAACGGCTGTTGATAAATCCGTTGTTGACTGCTGGATTCTTGATACTGCAAGACTGACGCTTGATAGGATTGAGAAGAATACTGACGATCCGGATCATCAGAAGGCTGCTGAAATTTATCAGCGTCCGTTTGAATCCTGGCGACCCAGGATAAAAGAAGCACTTGCTTCTATTCAACTCTGATTTTTAAAAAAAGGTTATATTACGGTAATTACCCGTTGTTTATAGACTGTACTTGCCTGCCCGCCTCTGTTAACTGTCAGTCTGACGGAGAACGTCCCTTTCTTCAGATAGGTATGGTATGGGTTTTTCTGATATGAGAACCCGCCATCTCCGAATGACCAGGTCCACCGGTTCGGGTTTCCATATGACTGATCAATGAATTGTACCCGTAATGGCGCCTTTCCATACGTTGGTGCGACATAAAATGCAGCATTTAACTGAGACCCCGGTTTTGGAGTTGGAGAATATGTCGGGGTCGGAGTTGGATACGGGGTAAATGTTGGTGTTGGTGTCGGCGTCCTGGTGGGTGTTACGGTCGGGTAGGGCGTATATGTTGGTGTTGGTGTTGGAGTGTAGGTTGGGAAAGGAGTCTGGGTCGGCGTTGGTGCTGCTCCTCCAAGGGCTTTTGCAGCATTTAGTCTCCCTCCTGATGCAACCTTTCCTGAGAGTGCTGATATCGCATCAACGCTGCTGAAGATTCTGCTTCGAATCTGTGAAGCTGACATCGAGGGGCTTTGTGACTTTAATAATGCTGCTACACCGGACACATGCGGTGTTGCCATGGAAGTCCCGCTCAGGTATTGATAGGTACCGGATTTGGTCGTACTGTAAATACTGACACCTGGTGCTGCAAGATCTACCGAAGTGGAGCCATAATTGGAGAATGATGCCAGTTTGTCACTGTAATCAGTTGCCGCAACCGAGAGGATGTTGCTGCTCGTAAATGCTGCCGGGTACTGGGGAGTAATATCCGCATTTGCGCCGCTGTTTCCTGCTGCACATACGACAACTGCTGAAGATGCATCGATGGCATCCTTCAGTGACTGGGTGTATCCGGTACCACTCCATGAATTCGAGATTATGGCTGCCCCTTTCCGGTTGGCGTATAATATTGCAGAAATTGCATCAGATACATATCCTGAACCCTTAGAATTCAGGAACTTGAGAGGCATAATCTTCACATTCCAGGCCGTCCCGGTCACACCAATTCCATTGTTCCCCACCGCAGCAATGGTCCCGGCACAATGAGTTCCATGACCGCTGTCATCCATGGGATCATTGTTCTTTGACACAAAGTTCCAGCCACGGATATCATCCACGTATCCGTTTCCATCATCATCAACCCCATTGATGATCTCACCGGAATTCTGCCAGATGTTTGCAGCAAGGTCAGGATGGTTGTAATCAACGCCGGTATCCACCACTGCGACAACTACATAGGGTGAACCGGTGGTAATCCCCCAGGCTTCGGGTGCGTCAATATCGGCATCCGGCATTCCATAGAAGGGAGCCTGTCCGGTATTGTGAAGTCCCCATAAATACTGATACCCGGGATCGTTTGGGTATGCAGCAGCACTGATACCGAAGGAATCAGCATCCGCATCAGCCACTTTTCCGGTCTTTTCAATCGGGCTTAATGAGATCTTGTAATCCGGCTCGACATACAAAACATCCGGACTGTTCTTATATGCCTCCATTGCTGCATCAAGTGTGTTTGTGGTGACCTGAACTACCTGCATTCCCGGAACTCCAGCCTCACTCAGATCTTTTACAACCGATGTCCCGGCCTGTGCATTGGTTGTTGACTGAATAGACATCATGGCAGATTCAGCTCGTGGCCGGTCCGGATTATATCGCACAATCAGACGGTCAGGCGCATATTCTGCTGACACTTTAACCGACTGGACAGCCACGGGAAGAGCTGAGGACTGCAATACGGGATTAGAAACCCCGGGAGATACTGTCGGAGGAGAAATCTGTTGTATAGGCGATGGATTGGATAAAATACTCTGATCAGGAATCGCCGTTCCTGTCTGTGTGAAGACACAGATGATGACTATCACTCCTGCCAGAAGAGTGAGATACGAAAATTTCCCTGGTATAATCATGTAAACCCCCTGTGAAATAGCACAGCTAATTTCTTATTTGCCCTCTATATGAAAGAAGTTTCCCAAACAATGACTATTGATCAGGCCAAGGGGAAAAATACCAGAGAATGTATATAGAGTGTATCATCGTATCACCGGGTTCAAATAGATCCAAATGCAGAATTGTAAGTAAGACCCCCCCGGGTAATGTGATGCTGATATCATGGGAGATATAATCTGCCCGAAATGCAATTCGAAAGACACAGATTTTGATGATCTGGTCACGACGGATTCCGGAAGTATGATTGCAAAATGCAAATGTAATGCCTGCAGTCATACGTGGGATATGCCGTTCGGGTTGTAATATGTACCGCTTTCTGATGTATCCGATGGAATTATTGTGCAAATGAATTATCTAAACCGAATGAGTGTCGGGGTCGTTGTACTTGGCATATTTATCTTTTGCTGGGGGCTTGTCTGGCTTGGAAATGATATGGGATGGTGGAATCTTTCTTTCCCGTTCTGGCCGGTTATTGTGATTCTCACCGGTATTATGATCCTCCTCTATGAACTGAAAAAAACAGTCAGGGAGGAGTAATATATGCCTTTTTCAGGCTTCCAATAAAGAGGCACTCATCTGGTGCGATAAGCTCGATGCCTTCGAATTCCCCAAATTCGATGTCCAGGCCCCGCACGAGGACTGCCGGAATTCGTTCATCAGACTCACCCATCACCAGTTCGGCTGCAGAGGCGATGTTATCTGCGACTGCCCGTCTGGTGACTTTCAGTTCCCGGCCAAAGAGATCTTTTCTGCCCCGTTCATCAATTACCGCAGGAATACCTGAGCAGGCGATGGCAACACCTCCGCATCCATACCGCATGGGATGAGTTCTGCTGTCGATGATGAGGACTCCGACAGTACAGCCGGTCTTCTCATGAATGGTTTTTCTGAGATCGTGGGCCAGTGAATCAGGATCGGCTGGCAGGAGCGTTACATGCCCGTCTGGTGCATTTGATCCGTCTACGCCTGCATTCGGCAGAAGATGCCCTGATTTTATGGATAACAGAAATCCCGGGATTCCCCCTACAATAGCATCAGACTCCTGAATCACGATTTCTGCCAGAGCCGGCTCGATATCATACTGTTGCGCAACACGGAATGCCTCGTCAGACGGCTTGATTGATTGAAGGGCGGCGATCCTTTTCTGAGATGTTGCAACTGCAGACTCTGCAAGGACGATGATGTCATGATCCAAAAGGATGAGTCCCTGATTACTAAGGGCAGTGGTGATATGGTCAAGCAGGGAGTCGCCTGGTTGTATAAGTCCGGTCTGAAGTCCGTAGATTTGAAATTGTTTCATCCTTGCCTCATCAGGTGCATGACACTTTTTATAACATCCCTGGTCTCCGGGATGTCATGGGCACGAATAACTGATGCCCCGTTCTCGAGTAATCTGGTGGTCAGGGCAAGCGTTCCGGCAAGTCTTCCGGTTGGTGGCTGGCCGGTTAATTCACCGATGAAGGACTTTCTTGAAACAGCGGCAAGAAGTGGCAGATCATATACAGATAATTCATGAAAATGCCTGCACAGTTCCCAGTCATCTTCCGCTGTTCGTTCAGGTATCCATTTGCCGATGCCGGGATCAAGAATAATGTCTTCAATTCCCAAATCCCGTGCCCGTGTCAGAACATTTCTGATAGCGGCATGGGTATCCTGAAGAGAGCGGGCATCACCCGGAGATTTTCCTGACGCCATGAGCACTGCCGGGAGTCCTGCATCTGATATGAGCTGTGCGAGATCAGGGTTTTGGAGTCCGGATATATCATTTGCAAGACTGATATCAAAATGAAGAGCTGCATTCAGCACTTCGGGATGCATGGTATCAATGCTGATGACATAGTCCTCACCCTTCAGCTCGCTGAGAGACTCTTTTATCCGTGTTGTCTCTTCTGATACTGAAATCGGGGGACTTCCTGGTGCTGTGCTTCGGGCACCAATGTCCAGAATATCGGCACCGTCCGTAATCATCTGACCGGCAGTCTCATGCATCGCTGAAATTGGCACAAAAGAACCTGGGTAAAAAGATTCGGGACTTATGTTCAGAACACCCATCAGAACAGGACATGGCCTGCCGATGTGAATGCCCTTTACATGAAAGGTCCGCATCGGTTCCTTGCGATATCAGCGGTGTTTTCCATAAGGGATGCAATGGTCATCGGCCCGACACCGCCTGGGACGGGGGTAATTGCTCCGGCGATCGTCTCGACCTCGTCAAATGCAACATCACCACAGAGTTTTCCGTTCACCTGGTTTGTCCCGACATCAATCACCGTCGCTCCGGGTTTAACCATGTCTGCGGTTATGATGCCTGCTTTTCCTGCTGCACTGACAAGTATGTCAGCCTGTTTCGTGATCTCCTTCAGATTCTCAGTCTTGCTGTGACACATGGTGACCGTTGCATCTGCATGGAGAAGGAGCAGGGCAATGGGACGACCCACATCAACACTTCTTCCAACAACAACAGCCCGCTTCCCTGCAATTGAAATGTTGTACTCATGAAGAAGGGTCATAATCCCTTTTGGTGTGCAGGGCCGTGGACCCGGAAGTCCGGTAACCAGCCGGCCCATGTTCAGGGGGTGGAATCCGTCTACATCCTTTTCAGGCAGAATGGCTGCGAGAACCGCTTCGGTATCGATAGATTTCGGCAGGGGAAGCTGGACCAGGATTCCATCAATATCTGAATCCTCATTGAGCTGCCGGATTCGTTCAAGAATGGTCCGGGTGGTTGTGTCCTCCGGCAGGGAGATGTTAACCGAAGAGATTCCAACCTGCTCACATGCCCGGTGTTTCATCCGGACATACATGTGTGAAGCAGGGTCATCCCCCACGATAACCGTAGCAAGAGTTGGGGAGAGACCTCCCTCAATAATGTCTTCCTTCAGCAGTTCGAGTCTTCGTGCTGCAAGTCCTTTACCATCTAATATCATGTCAGATCAGGGTAGAGGGGATATTGGCTGGCAAGAGATTTGACCTCTTCCCTGACGGTATCCTGAAGTCCCGTGTTCTTGCTGTCACGGATGATCGATGCAATCCACTCACCGATCTGCTTCATCTCACTCTCCTTCATGCCCCGGCTGGTGACAGCAGGAGTTCCGACCCGAAGACCGCTGGTGACAAAGGGACTCTTGGTTTCATTTGGAATGGTATTCTTATTGACGGTAATTCCGGCATTTCCAAGTGCCTGTTCTGCTTCAAGACCGGTGATTCCAAAGTTTGTCAGGTCAAGGAGACAGAGATGGTTATCGGTTCCACCAGAAACAAGTCTGACATTGTTTGCTGTCAATGTTTCAGCCAGTGTCTGTGCGTTCTTTACAACCTGTTCTGAATATTTTTTGAACTCTTTTGTAGATGCTTCTTTAAAACAGACGGCTTTTGCTGATATGATATGCATCAGTGGCCCGCCCTGCATGCCGGGGAACACCGCCTTATCAATTGGGGCTGCAAATTCCTTGTCGCAGAGGATGAATCCGCCACGGGGACCACGAAGCGTTTTGTGCGTGGTTGAAGTCGTGAAGGTTGTATGACCTACTGAAGTCGGGTGAACACCGGTTGCACACAGACCGGCGATATGTGCAATGTCTGCAAGACAGTATGCTCCAACCTCATCAGAGATTTCAGCAAAGGCTTTGAAATCGATCTCTCTTGGATAGGCACTGGCACCACAGACAATAATCTTCGGCTTTATCTGGCGTGCCATCTCGGCGATTACACCATAATCCATCCGTTCGGTCTTTAAATCCACGCCGTACTGGTGTGATTCATAGATAATACCTGAAAAGTTCACCGGGGATCCATGGGAGAGATGACCACCCTGTGAGAGGTTCATGGAAAGGATCTTGTCTCCTGGTTTAAGGACAGTAAAATATACTGCCATATTTGCCTGACTTCCGGAATGTGGCTGAACATTTGCATGCTCTGCACCAAACAGGGAACACACCCTGTCGCGAGCCAGATTTTCTGCCATGTCATGGAACTCACACCCGCCGTAGTATCGCTTACCCGGATACCCTTCGGCGTATTTGTTTGTCATGATTGAACCAGAAGCTTCAAGGACTGCCCTGCTGACGACATTCTCTGAGGCAATAAGTTCAAGGCCGTTTATCTGACGTTTAGTTTCTTTATCGATGATCGCTGCAATTTCTGGATCAGTCGTTTCCAGATAGGACATGTGCATACACATCTGGCATAAAAGGGTAATATGGTTTTGTAAATCCGGAGAATTTTTGCCTGACCTGTCGGTCTGCTTCAGAGAAAATGAAAAATTGAGAAGGGAAATATATATGTATTAGTATCAAATACTATCACAGACAGATAACCGGGTTATATCAGGGTTGTAATTTATGAGCGAAGAAGGGTACGGGACGAATAATCTTGATGAACGGGTACGTCTGCTTGAACGGAAAGTAGCAGACATGGAAGCGCTCATCAAAGGCCTGACTGATGAAATGCTGGATATGAAGGCGGTTGTTATGAAGCTGAAAAAGGAACAGCGACCACCACCGGTTATCCAGGCAGTAGCTCCCCCGATTTCCCGAAGCAAGGTTGAGCGGGAGAATCCTGAACCAGAGGCTGACACTGTAAAACCCACGCCCTCTCCGGTACGGGATAAAATCACCCTGAAGATGCAGCCTGACGGTACTCTGCAGCCTGAAAAGGAGACTGGTGAGGATATTATTATTGCATCCGCCCGCGATGCCCGGATGAGGTATAAGGACCAGCATCAGAGAAGTGGTTCTTCTGATCTCATCATTGCCGAAGATAAAGAACCTTCAGAAGACTTGTAACTCAGGAAAATAATTTCCCTTCCTTGCTCTGGTGTAAGGGTTTGCATATTACACAACTTGAAATAGACAATTTCAAATCTTTTGGGAGAAAAACGAAAATCCCATTTTTGCCTGGATTTACCGTGATTTCCGGACCGAATGGTTCAGGAAAAAGCAATATCATCGATAGTATACTTTTTGTTCTTGCCCTCTCTTCATCACGGCATCTTCGTGCCGAGAGGCTGACTGACCTCCTCAATCTGAATACCGATAGAAATACGGCAGAAGTTGAGATTACGTTCTCCGACGGGACCAATATCCGCCGACGTATCAAGAGAACCGAAAATACCTATTATAATTACCTGTATCTCAATGGCCGCTCCTGCAGACAGGGGGAACTTCTGGACTTTCTCGCCGGTCATGGAATTGTTCCCCATGGATATAACGTGGTCATGCAGGGTGACATCAACCGGATTATCGAGATGAGTGACACCGAGCGAAGGAAGATCATTGATGAGATAGCCGGTGTTGCTGAGTTCGATTCAAAAAAAGAGATGGCCCTTTCCGAACTCTCACAGGTCAGGGAGCGGATGACTGAAGAGTCGGTTCATATTGAGGAACTGAGTGTCCGTCTCACCCAGCTTGAAAAACAGAAAGAACAGGCCGTTTCGTTTCGTAAATTACAGGATGAACTGAAGCATCTGACGATGTGCCGGTCAGCAGCTCGACTGTCTGCCCGGAGAAAAGATCAGGATGCACTTCTGCTGTCAATCGCCGAAGAGAAAAACCAGGTTACCCAGATTGAAGCTGATATCTCATGGAAGTCACATGAACGGGATTTTATCAGGGATGAGATAGCGGAGATAGATCAGAAGATAACGGCCAGGACCGGGAGTGAATACATGGCTCTTGTTACCCGGATTGCCGAGGCTAAAGCAGCAATTGATGGATTTCATCGTTCCATTGATCGGGCCGGGAGAGACAAGGAAGAAGCGAACAAAAGGCTTTCTGATTTTTTCACCGGGGTAAAACGACAGGAAGAGCGGGTGCAGACCCTGGACACCGAAATGCGGAACCTGATGATTGATCGGACCAACCTCTCAATGACGGCATCTGCAGTGCAAAAAGAGTTTGATCGGATCTCACAGGCAATCTCCCAGGAGACGAAGGGTCTTGAAGAAGAGGAGACCAGACTTGAGAGCCTCAGGTCGGAAATCCACAAAATCCGGGAAGAACGGGGCGAATTACTGCATCAGCAGGATATTTTTATTGAGCGGTCACGGATGCGCAGCGCTGAAGAGGATCGTCTGACATCCCGGATTATTGCGATTGAGAAGGATATCCGGGAGAAGGATGAGGATATCGCAGGTCTTACCACGGCTCTATCCAGGCTGACCGAAGAGAAAAAAGAGCATGATCGGATGATGGCTGCTCTTGATACTGCTCTCTATACAAAACGCGAAGAGCATGATCGACTGATTCGGCAGATTCGGGATCTCAAAGTAGAGATCGGGAGAAAAGAAGCGCAACAACAGGCACAGGGCCGGTATAGCCGTGCGATGGAGGCAGTTCTGGGGATGGACGGGGTGTATGGCACCATCGGAGACCTTGCAACCTGTAAACCTGAATATGCGAATGCACTCACTATTGCCGCTGGGGGAAAGATCCATTTTGTTGTTGTTGATACCGATCAGATAGCTGCTGATGCAATCCGGTACCTGCAGGAGCATAAACTGGGACGGGTTACTTTTCTCCCATTGAACAAACTCAGATCCAAACCGCTTCCCTCTCTTCCGCCAGGACCCGATGTTCTGGGATTTGCTCTTGACCTGCTCGATTATGATCCCCGGTTTGATGCTGCTTTCAGGGTAGTATTCGGTTCCACCATGGTCATAGATACCCTTGACCATGCACGAAAGCGGATTGGTTCCTCACGTATGGTCACTCTTGATGGATCGCTGCTTGAACCATCCGGATCGATGACCGGAGGGAGTGTGAAGAAAGATGCCGGTGGATTTGGAACGACTTCAGTTGATGAAGTAAAGCACCTTTCATCCCAACTTGCTGTTCTTACTGCTGAGGAGCAGGCACTATCTGATTCATTGAAAGCTGATACAACAGAGCGTGATTCTGTCCAAAGCCGGAGAATTGAGCTTGAGGGGGCTGTTGTCAGGGCGAAAGGGCAATTGGAATCCGCAGAATCAGCCAGGGTAAATCTCCTTTCCGAGAAGGAATCTCTTCAGAAACAGCGTGAAGAGGCAGGAGGGGGAGGAGGCGGCAGTTCCCTTGAACTTGCAACGGTGGAAGCAGCGATAGAAGAGAAGAATCAGACTCTTGCCGGCATTCAGAAAGCCATACAGGAGATCACCGATCACCTGTCTGAAACCGGCATTCCACTATTATATGAGCAGCGTGAAGAGGCTGAACGGCAGATTACCGAGATCCAGAGAAGGCTGCACAATAAGGAACAGGAGATCACCGGAATCCGGATGGAACTCGGGTTTGCGCAGAAGAAAGTTGAGGAAGAACGCCAGCAGATGGAGCGTATCCGTGAGCAGCTGAAACGGTACGAGGATGAGATACGCGAAAGCCAGGAAGAGATTGGAAAGAAGCAGCAGGATATCACCGATGCCGAGACTACGGTAGCCGAGTTCTCTCAGGAGATTGATGACCTGAGGTCGGAGCGGTCAGTACTCTCGAACAAAGCAGACTCCTTTGATCTGGAGGTCCGTGAATTTTCAGGGAAAAAGGATCGGGTTCTGCTGAAAATTGAGAGTATGGAGGAGAAATTAACTGTTCTGAAATCAGAAATTGCAGAGCTGGTGACTGAAGCTGGTGACTGCACAACTGAATTGAGTGAAGAAGAGATTGAGGTCCGGTCACAGAAGACGGCCGTCGCGATCGAACGTCTAGGGGATGTCAACATGCGTGCCATTGAGGAGTATGAACAGGTTCATGCGGTGGTGGCTGAACGGATGTCGAGGGTTGAAACGTTGCAGCGGGAGATGAATGATATTCAGGAGCGGATAGAATTTTTCTCAAAGAAAAAATATGAAGCCTTTCAGGACGCATTCACTACCATCGATACGAATTTCAGAGATATCTTCTCCCGTCTTACCATGGGCACAGGGGAACTCAAGCTTGAAAATCCTGATGATCCGTTTACTGGCGGTCTTTCTTTTGCAGTTCAGCCACGGGATAAAAAAGTGCATCATCTTTCTGCACTCTCCGGTGGTGAAAAGTCCCTCACTACGCTGGCGTTCATCTTTTCGATACAGAAATACATCCCTGCGCCATTTTATGCATTTGATGAAGTGGATATGAATCTGGATGGTTCCAATGTCGTACGGATAGCAGATATGATTCGGGAGTTATCAGGGACTTCCCAATTCATCAACATCTCTCTTCGAAAGCCGATGATCGATTCAGCAGATCGAATCCTTGGGGTAACAATCCGGCCGGATAAGACCAGCCTGGTGACCGGGGTGAGTATGGATGATTGATGACCCGGTTGAGATCCTGGTAAAGATGGCCGAACGAGAGGAGATTGATCCCTGGAATATTGATATTACTGAAGTTACCGATCGTTTTTTTGCTGAGATGGAGAAGCAGGAGATGCTTGATCTCCGCCTGTCCGCGAGGACTCTTTTGTATGCTGCGACTCTCCTTCGTATCAAATCAGATTACTTAAAAGATCCCTCCTGGGGATTCCCGGATGATGAGGATGACGGGGAGGATGTCCCTGACAGTCCGGAATACGACGATCAGCCACGAATTCATAATCCTGTCCAACTCCTGGAACATGAGATCACCCGCCGTCTGGAACGGAAGAGTATGCGCAAACAGCCCATCACCCTTTACGACCTCATCAACCTTCTCCGGAACGCAGAAAAAGAGGAACGAAGACGGCAACGCGAAGTCTGGAGTTTTGACGGGCTCGTGTATACTGAAGAGGTTGTCTCAATTGCCCATGAGGAAGCGTACCAGGAGAATGCCATGGCGGTCCTGACCTGCTGTGCGGATTGTGTCACTCCGGGTCGGAAAGTAACCTTGTCGGAGGTTGCAACCCGCCTTACCTGGCCGGTTGTTCATGTTTTTATCCCGCTTCTCTTCCTCATGCACGAGGGAT
>ERZ1645192.1364-NODE-1364-length-20426-cov-6.062344_pt1 | contig 20426 bp, 15 predicted proteins | sample MGYA00575354_ERZ1645192 | MGnify/ENA primary metagenome ERZ1645192 (study PRJEB40844, sample SAMN11349763) | freshwater sediment metagenome | isolation source: river sediment | host: Sediment | place: India: Faizupur Khadar , New Delhi | collected 2017-02-21 ... | reverse complement strand
ACAAGACTTTTCATCACACCCGGTTTCAACTTCAGGGTCATAGATGCCCTGATAACCAATTACCATTTGCCTAAAAGCACGCTGCTCATGCTTGTCTCCGCTTTCGGCGGATACGAAAGGATAATGGAGGCGTACAAAGAGGCTGTGGATCTTAAGTACCGCTTTTTCTCGTTCGGAGACTCCATGTTCATCTGCTGAAAAGTTATAAGGACCTGCCGGTACATTATTTCGGCGGGAGTCAATTGCAAATCTGTTGGAAATCAATGGGGGATCAATAGTTAAATCAAGAAAATAGGGACAGCGATCAAATATTAAATATTGGGTAATGTATCTATAAAAATAATGAGTCGGGCCTATATTTAGCCCGACTCACTGTTTTATAGTTCGAAAGTTTTTTATTATGCTACGCGCTCAGCCAGTTTGTGCACTTCCAGCACTGAGGTGCTTCCGACATGATAGGCCAGTGTTGTAGGTGTCTCCCCGTCAAGGACAAGGAAATCTGCCTGTTTGCCGGGTTCAAGGCTTCCAACCTTATGCTGCCTGTTTACCGCGTATGCCGCATTAAGTGTCGAAGCGACAAGAGCTTCTTCTATAGTCATGTTCATATTCATGACGCCCAGACCGAATATGAACGGTACCGACTCACAGAAGCAGGATCCTGGGTTGCAGTCTGTTGCCAGTGCCACAGGAACATCCCAATCTATCATCTCCCTGCCTCTGGCATAGGGCTTTTTAAGGCTGTAGGCAGTTGCCGGAAGAAGCACGGCGATAGATCCGGCCCTTCCCATAGCACGGAGATTCTCTTCGCTGGCAGCCAGCAGATGTTCAGCCGACCTTACTCCGAGTTCTGCGGCAAGTCCGGCTCCGCCGAGATCATGGACTTCATCGGCGTGTATCTTCATTTCAAAACCCAGAGCCTTTGCCGCTTTGAGTATCTTCCTGCTCTGGTCTACCGAAAAAACGCCCTCTTCACAGAATATGTCGCAGAATTCAGCAATTCCCTGATCTTTGACCTTCGGAAGCATCTCGTTGATTATGAGATTTACGAAATCATCCGGTCTGTGCTTGAACTCAGTCGGGACAGCATGTGCACCCATAAATGTCGGGATCACATCAAGCGGGGTCTCCCTTGAGATCCTGCTAATTACCGAGAGCATCTTCAACTCCAGTTCCAGGTCAAGTCCGTATCCGCTCTTTATCTCAACCGTTGTCGTACCCTTTGCAAGAGCAGACATGGCAAGTTTTTTTGTACTGTGGAAAAGCTCTTCTTCTGTAACCGACCTTACTGCCTTTACAGATGAGAGTATTCCGCCTCCGCGCTTGAGTATCTCAAGATAGGGGAGTCCGTCCAGCCTCATCTTGAACTCATCCTCGCGCCTCTTTGCAAAACAAAGATGCGTGTGCGGGTCTACGAATCCGGGTATAACACAGGCTCCTTCCATATCTCTCTCTTCATGGACAAAAGAAGCGGAAGGTATACCTTTAAGTACTTCTTTTTCGTCTCCTATGGCCTCTATCAGGCCATTGACGGCAAGAATAGCTCCCCGGACATACTCCTTTATCTTTCCCTGCTCTTTGCCCCTCAGAGGGCATCCTGAGTCGAGCGGGGTGAATATCCTTGCGTTTCTGTATAGTTTTACTGTCATTCCGCCCTCTCTCCCATCAGTTCAAGAAGCTGGAGCTCCAGCACCTGTGCGGGATCGAAGTCGTTGATCTGCATGTAGTATGCAGCGCTCTCAAGTATGGCGTTCACAGGGATCATTCCGTATACCTCTGTCTCAATGACCTGTACGCCCCATCTTCTGGCTTCCATCCTTATCATTTCAAGCACCCTGTAAAGCGAGTTTTTCTCGTAGTCTACCAGGTTCATGCTGACCTGGGTGATGCCGCGTTCCTCAAGCGCAAGGCCGATGCCCTTTACGTGACAGAAACCGCCGGAAGATGCCCTTACTGTGTTTGCGATCTTCTTGGCTACATCAAGGTCAGCTGTGTCAAGGTTGACGTTGAACGCGACCAGGAACTTGCGGGCTCCGATCACTGTGGCTCCGGCAGTTGGGTGGAGTCCGGCGCCTCCCACATCGGGCATTCTTTCTTCTTTTGTCTTTGCCTCTTCCTTAAGTACTTCGTACTGTCCCTTACGGATGACCTCAAGGCGTTTTCTTTCCGGCCGTTTGGCCGCATCTTCATAAAAGTAGACAGGGATCCCGCATTCTTTGCAGTAACGCTCCCCGAAATCATGGGCGAGCTTTATGCACTCTTCCATTGATATTCCCTTTATTGGGGTGAAGGGAATAACGTCGACTGCCCCGATCCTTGGATGCCCTCCCTGATGGGAGTTCATGTCGATGTTTTCAAGTGCGGTCTTTGCGGCTTCTATCAGGGCGTCCTGAATAGGCACAGGGGCTCCGACAAGGCTTATGACCAGCCTGTTGTGGTCTTCGTCAGCGCGGTGATCAAGAAGGTATACCCCTCTTTTATCCTTAAAACATTCAACTATTTTTTCAATAACTTCCGGGCGCCTTCCTTCGCTGAAGTTAGGCACACACTCGATCAACTGCATTGCCATACTCATTCCTCCCTGTATTTGATAATGCTCAAAATTTTTACTTCAGTTCGCCGATCTCTTTCTCGACTGCATCAATTATAGTGCCATCAGTCACCAGTTCAAGAGATTTCAGCATAAGTGGCTGCATATACTGATCTTTCGCGTAGAATGGGACTTTGGCACGGAATGCCTTATAAGCAGCAGATGTTCCGCGCCCCGGCTTCAGGGGAGCCCTGAAATCGATCCCCTGTGCAGCATTCAGCATCTCTATTGAGATCACTCGTGTCGTATTGTTCAAAATTGTCAGTGCCTTTCTTGAGCTGTAGCCACCCATTGAAACATGGTCTTCCTGCCCTGCAGACGTTGGTATGGAATCCACACATGAAGGATGCGCCAGTACCTTGTTCTCGGAAACTATTGCAGCAGCAGTGTACTGAGGGATCATGAATCCGCTGTTGACACCGCTCTCGGCAACAAGGAAGGGCGGAAGATCGGAGAGCTTGTGGTCTACCAGCCTTGCCACACGTCTCTCCGAGATATCAGCTATCTCAGCTACAGCAATCCCGAAGAAATCCATTGCCATGGCAATGGGCTGTCCGTGGAAATTGCCTCCGCTGATCGCCTCTCCGTCCTCATGGAAAATGATAGGGTTGTCGGTTACGGAGTTTATTTCAATATTCAATACACTTTCAACATATGAGAGGGCGTCCCTGCTGGCTCCATGCACCTGGGGGAGACAGCGGAGAGAGTAGGCGTCCTGCACCCTGTCTTTTTTGTATGTTTCGATTATCTCGCTGCCCTCGATCAGCCTTCTCATATTCTCGGCAACGATGCTCTGTCCAACCTGTGGGCGCAGATCGTGGGTACGTCTGTCAAAGGCGTATGGTACTGCATGAAGTGCCTCTGCAGAAAGAGCTGAAGCAATGTCAGCGTTTTTCATCAGTTTTTTTGCATCATGCAGGCAAAGGGTGCCTATTCCTGTCATGACAGTCGTGCCGTTGTTAAGGGCAAGCCCCTCTTTAGGCATCAGATCGACCGGTTTGAGCCCGTTCATGCTGAGGGCTTCGAGAGTCGGCATTTTTTTGCCTTTATAAACGACCTCTCCGAGACCAATCAGTGTTATGGCAAGATGTGAAAGAGGGCAAAGGTCGCCGCTTGCCCCTACAGATCCCTGACGCGGGATCACCGGATGGATGCCGAGGTTAAGGTAGTTGACAAGCTGGGTCAGTGTCTGAAGGCTGATGCCGGAGTATCCCCTTGTAAGTGTATTGATCCTGAGGAGCATTATTGCCCTGACGTAATCTTCCGGCAGTGCCTCTCCAAAACCGCAGGCGTGGCTCATAAGGAGATTTTCCTGCAGCTGGCGGCTTTGATCTCGAGGTATGACCACTGAAGCGAGGTCTCCGAATCCTGTTGTGACTCCGTAAACGACGCGCCCTTCGTTGACCCATTCCTTGACAGAATCGGCGCATTCTGAAATCAGCCTTTCTGCTCCGGGGTCAAGCTCTACCTTGTATCCATTTCTTGCAACGTTTACAATATCGCTGATAGTAAGAGATTTGCCGTCCAGAACTACTGAATTTGAGCTCATTAAAAAATCCCCCTTTTTTAGTTTTTGATGCGAATGTCCCGGTTCTGCGGTGCTATAATCATGATATTAGGATGAAACATTTTACTGTTAGATATTTATCATATTTCACAGCTTTAATACTTTCCATTCCTAAACCTTTGCGTTACAATAAGTATAATCAGATATTTTTCTTAGTCAAGGAAAATATCTGCCAAATAGAAATCACTACGAATGGAGTTGACCATGCATGTTTGATCCAAAGACAGGAAAAGCTATCGAGATAACACTGGACTTTCCGGAGGGACTCCCGCCAAAAGCGGAATTCGAACCGGGGATCAGAAGAGCTCCAAACAGGGGACAGGTGCTGAACGATAAAGAGACTGTGCTTGCTCTTAAGAATGCGCTTCGTTACATACCCGAGAAATACCATAAAGAGATCGCCCCGGAATTCCTCCAGGAATACCTCGAGCACGGACGCATATACGGATATCGTTTCAGGCCTCAGGGACGCCTTTACGGCAAGCCTATTGACGAGTACATAGGCAAATGTACCGAGGGCAGAGCATTCCAGGTAATGATAGACAACAACCTGGACTTTGACGTAGCTCTCTATCCGTATGAACTTGTAACATACGGAGAAACAGGGCAGGTTTGCCAGAACTGGATGCAGTACAGGCTAATAAAAAAATATCTTGAAATACTTACCCCCGATCAGACTCTCGTCGTTCAGTCAGGTCACCCGTTGGGCCTTTTCCGTTCCGACCCATCTGCTCCCAGGGTCATATTGACGAACGGCCTTATGGTGGGCATGTTCGACAACCCGAAGGATTTTACAAGGGCGGCTGCACTGGGAGTAGCAAATTACGGACAGATGACGGCAGGCGGATGGATGTACATAGGTCCGCAGGGTATAGTTCACGGCACATACAATACGCTTCTCAACGCAGGCAGAAGCAAGTTTCATCTTCCGGAGGGCAAGGGTCTTGCAGGACACCTTTTCGTCTCCTCGGGACTGGGCGGAATGAGCGGAGCACAGCCCAAAGCAGCAGAGATCGCAGGAGCAGCTTCGATAGTCGCTGAGGTAGATCCTTCCCGAATAGAGACAAGGCACAGCCAGGGATGGGTCAGCAAAAGAACAAAGGATCTTCCTGAGGCCTTCAAATGGGCAAAGGAAGCAATGAATGAAGGGAAGCCTCTTTCGATCGCCTACGAAGGAAATATCGTAGACCTTCTGCAGTATGCACTTGACAATAACATCAACATTGAACTTCTTTCCGACCAGACATCGTGCCACGCAGTATACGACGGCGGATATTGCCCGCAGGGCATTTCGTTCGAGGAAAGGACAAGGCTGCTGACAGAGGACAAGGAAGAGTTCTGCAAACTTGTAGACCAGACTCTCAGGAAGCATTATGAGCTGATAAAGTCACTCACAGAGAAAGGCACATATTTCTTCGACTACGGAAACTCCTTCATGAGGGCTGTATTTGATGCCGGGGTGACTGAAATAGCCAAAAACGGTGTCGACACATACGAGGGTTTCATATTCCCCTCATACGTAGAAGACATAATGGGTCCGCTGCTTTTTGACTACGGCTACGGCCCCTTCCGCTGGTGCTGCCTCAGCCGAGATCCCGAAGACCTCAGAAAGACAGACAAAGCTGCTATGGACTGCATCGATCCAAGCCGGAGATTCCAGGACCATGACAACTGGGCATGGATCAGGGATGCGGAAAAAAATAAGCTCGTTGTCGGTACTCAGTGCAGAATACTTTATCAGGATGAAGAAGGAAGGGTGCGTATCGCCCTTAAGTTCAACGAAATGGTACGTACCGGAGAAATAGGGCCTGTAATGCTCGGAAGGGACCACCACGACGTATCCGGGACCGATTCGCCCTACCGCGAAACTTCCAACATAAAAGACGGAAGCAACATAATGGGTGAGATGGCCATACACTGCTTTGCGGGAAACTGCGCCAGAGGAATGAGCATGGTCGCACTGCACAACGGCGGGGGAGTCGGGACAGGCAAATCAATAAACGGAGGCTTTGGCCTTGTGCTTGACGGAAGCGAGAGGGTAGACAGCATCATCAAAGCCTCACTGAGCTGGGATGTTATCAGCGGAGTTGCCAGACGCGCATGGGCAAGGAACGAAAACGCGCTTTCAACTGTAGGGGAGTTCAACCGTAAGAGAAGCGATGGACACATAACCGTTCCGTTTATTGCTGACGATGAATATCTGTCAAAACTTGTAAAAGGATAGCAGGGGGGATATTTATGAAATTTGAAAGAATGGAAATACGCGCTTTTCTAGACGAGCTTGCCTCAGATTCTCCTGCACCGGGAGGCGGAAGCGTAGCAGCCCTTTGCGCCTCTCTCGGATCAGCACTTGTTTCAATGGTAGCCAATCTTACTGTTGGCAAGGAAAAATACAGAGAGAGCTGGCAGATGATGGAGGATATCGTAAGCAAAAGCGAGTCCCTGAGGTTTAAGTTTGTCGAACTGATGAACAGGGATACCGAATCCTTCAATACTTTTATGGCAGCAATGAAAATGCCCAAGGCTACAGAGGAAGAGAAATGTGTACGCAAAAAAGCAATGGGAGAAGCTGCAAAACTGGCAACAGAGGTCCCGCTTCTTACTCTTGAAGCCTGTGTAGAAATGACCGAGCTGGCATATCTTGCGGCGAGAAATGGCAACACCAACACTATAAGCGATGCAGGAAGCGCCGCTCTTTTAGGGGAAGCAGCCGGAAAAGCCGCAGCTTACAATGTAAAGATAAATCTTCCGGGTGTAACTGACGAGACGTTTGCAGCTGATTTTAAGGTCCGCATGACAGAGGCTCTTGTGCAGCTTGGTAGCAACGCAGAAAAAACTACTGATATTTTGGATAAGGCACTGCAGTAAACAATACTCAGGACAACAGATCAAAAAGGGCTGTTCGGTCAAGACCGGACAGCCCTTTTTTGTTCAATATCAATAATGTGCGATCCCGGATCTCTTACCTGTTGATAAATATCAACCCTGAAATGCAGAGGATCATTCCGATGATGTTGTTCATGCTAAGGTTTTCCCTGTAAAAGAAAACTCCTATCAGTACCAGTGCGACAGCAAGGCAAATATTGGCTACCAGCGATCCAATACTGATGTTCCAGCCGACTTTGTACATCATTATAAATCCAAGCTCAAGACAGACTATAGCTGCACCAAGCAGTATGCTGTTCCATTTTATCCCTCTTACGTCAATGGAAATATCCTTGACGTTGCCGGTGTAGAGGTAGAGGCCCAGGCAGATCGATGCTGCTACCAGGTATGTTACAAGGAGCGAAAAATATGGGTCAGCTCCGCCTGATAATGATTTTGAACAGATGTGATACAGAACATTTGAAAAAACGATAAATCCTATGGGCCAATAGTAGTTCAGCATTTCTTTCTTATCCTCCCCGGAAGATCCATTTCCTTCGCAGACCGGTCAGAAAGTTTTGGGCTCCCCGGCCGGGACCAGGATATCATAGATCAGATGCTGCCATTAAATCAACCGAAAAATTAACTGTGTATTTCAAAAAAGTCTGCGCAGTATTCCTAAAATTAAACGGCAGGGGAAAAAAGCTGATGCCTGCGTCTCTCCAACCTGCCGCTTATATGTTTTTGATTTCGGTTCAGGGGATCTATTCAGCGTCCGTAAAATCTATAAGAGTGATCCAGAGCATATCCCCGCTCTTTTCCAGTTTTTTCCTTATCGACTCGTCGATGTCGCTGTCGATCTCAAGCGCCCCAAGGGCAAGACCGCTGTTATCCTTTCTTCCAAGGGCAAAATTAGCAATGTTGATCTTAGCTTCGCCAAGTATATTTCCGATCTTTCCGATCACACCCGGCCTGTCGTGATTCTGGAAGAGTATGATCTTGCCGTTGGGAACAAAGTCGAGCCAGTATTCATTTACTTTTACGATACGCATACGGCCCTCTTCAGTGATGGTACCTATAAGGGATACTTTGCACTTTTCTGCATCCAGTGTTATCTCAACGGTATTTTTATATGTTTTGGGATCCCCAATGCTCTCTTCAACGGTCAGACCGCTGTCTTTTGCAAGGAGGGGAGCGAGCATATATGAAACTTCCGGACCGCGGCTGACTTCAAAAAGACCTTTGAGTACAGCTATACTGTAGGCGCAAAGCCTGTTTGGCATTGGTTCATCTTCACTGAACATGTCCCCGCGCAGCATTATGTGGCAGCTCTGTACAGCACCGCACTCTGTTTCCGCAAGTTTTGCACCCAGTATTCCCATTTTCCTTGAAAGCTGCAGGAATGCCTTCTGTGCCTTGTTGAGTTTCTGCTCCAGAAAGGGGAGATTGACGGCATGTTCATATGGTTCTCCCCGCAGTGCCGCTATCATGTTCTCTGCAGCGATCTTTGCCACCTCTGTCTGAGCCTCTTCAGTACTGGCTCCAAGGTGCGGGGTTATAACGATCCTGTCCTCAATGTCTTTGGCAAGAAAGGGATGGCCTTCACACAGAGGTTCCGCAGTATAGACATCAAATGCTATCCCTGAAAGCCTTCCGTCCCTTACCGCATCAGCTGCAGCCTTTTCGTCCACTATGCCGCCTCTTGCACAGTTGATAAGATACGCTCCCTTTTTAAATGCCTTCAGCATTTTTTCATCGATAAGATTTGTGGTGTCAGATGTCAGCGGCATGTGAAGGGTAACTACGTCAGCTACGGAAAGCGCGTCGGCAAGGTCTTCCCTCATTGGTATGCCCAGTGATTCGGCCTTTTTCTTGGGAGTGTAAGGATCGTATGCCATCACGTCCATTCCAAAAGCACGGCAGCGTTGGGCAACCGCAGCTCCTATCCTTCCAAGCCCAAGAACGAGAACCTTCTTTCCGCTGAGCTGATGGCCTGAGAATCTTTTTCTGTCCCATTGACCGCTCTTGAGGGAGCCAAATGCCTGGGGGACCATTCTTACGAGACCAAGCATCAGAGCCATTGTCAACTCTGCTGCCGCAAGAGTGTTTCCGGTAGGTGCATTTATTACCACGACTCCCTTGCGGCTGGCAACAGGGACATTGACATTGTCAACGCCGACACCTGCACGGGCAACTACCTTTAATTTTACAGCAGCGTTAAGGGCTTCCTCGTCCATCTTTGTACCGCTTCTGGTTAAGACCGCATCCATTTCGGGCAGTTTTTTAAGCAGATTTTCTCGTGACATTCCAACTTCTTCTATAAGTTCAATGTCAGGAGCATCCCTGAGTATCTGAAGTCCGGCCTCACCTACCGTCTCGGCCACCAGTATCTTCCATTTTTTATTTTCAGCCATCACCATCAGTCCTCCCTGTTCCATACATTCCAGGCTTCTGCCAGGAAGTCTTTTTTCATGGCTTTAGCCATATCGGCGGCACCGTAGAGCGAACCGAGAATGATGCAAAGTTCGGGCCATCCCCAATTGTTATAATGTGCGGCCCTGATAAGCTCTCCTTTAAGTTTTCCCTGTCCACCCGCTGTTTCTATTCCCATCGCGCGAAGTTTTTTGCGAACTGCTTCTGTATCGCCTCCGGGATATCTGAAGGCTGTAACTCCAGGCGAGCGGGCCTCCGGACTCTTGACCAGCAGATCGAATCCCATTGCTTCAAGTCCGGCCGCCAGTGCATCTGCGTACTTCTTTCTGGATTTGAACCAGGACTCTGTTCCAACTTCCAAAATCTCATCAAGCGCCTCATCAAGGGCATAGTAGAGGGACACCGGAGGAGTAAAGGGGTTTGCGGGGGATTTCGCCTCCAGGTCTTTTCTGTGGAGCTTAAGGTCGTAGCTGTAACTGGGACATGTTTTTCCTTCAAGCGCATTCCATGCTTTTTCAGAAAGCCATACGAGGCCGAGTCCCGGAGGTGTCAGCAGCCCTTTTTGAGAAGCAGTGCCGATCGCATCGATACCCCATTCCTGCGGAAAACATTCCATTGCTCCGACGGAACTGACCCCGTCGACCAATATGAGAGGGCGATCTTTTTCGGGAATTGCCGCTATTATTTCTTTGATGGGATTGACAACTCCTGTTGATGTTTCATTTTGGGTTATCATCAGAACCTTACAGCCGGGATTGTTTTTAACTGCTTCCGCTGCGATCGCCGGTGTCACAGCATCGCCGAACTGAACATCGATATTGATGCCTTCAGCACCTGTTCTAAGTGCAATTTCACGAAATCTGTTGCCAAAAACGCCGCATGAGATAGAAATAAATTTGTCGCCTTTTTCAAGAAAATTGACCGCCATGCATTCAAGAGCTCCCGTCCCTGATGATGGAAGTATTATTACCGGCCCTTCGCTTTTTAACAGTTCCCGGAGTTTGTTTTCGATCCCGGTAAAGAGCTGTGAAAAAGCAGGGCACCTGTGTCCTATCAGCGGACGTGCACCCGCCCTCAGTACTTCTGCCGGCAGTTCCACCGGGCCCGGGGTAAGCAGATATTTCGTGTTCATTAATTTCTCCTCCTTATTTTGATTATCAAAATTTTTTAAATACAAAAGGGACCGGAAGAAATTCCTCCGGTCCCTGAAACGCCTTGATGTTCTAGAAAATTTTTAGTTATTTTCTCTATTCATCGGGTACACGTTTCGGGACCGGCAATGACAACCAGAGCCGCCGCATGAGGAAGAAACGCCGGAGGAGAGAGAAGATGACGATATGCCTGCATAGACAAGTGCTTTTGTTTCCCTCATTTTCCGCGCCCCTTTCCCGTGTATCCGTTGAATGGTTAACATATATACTCTCCTTCAGTCTAAATGTCAAGCATTTTTTTAAACGTGGTTAAACATCATCATGGTGAAGCGAAAAACTTATTGAGGTGCAACTGTGACAAATACGGTCGCATGACCGGTGGAGAAACGATTGTTTAAAAAGATAGCTAAGAGATGGCTAAGCGATGGCTGAGCAATAGTTAAAATCGGATATGACTGCATATGAGTACGAATTATCGCAATCTGGGGATCCAGGCTCAGGTTCATTGAGGAATGACGAATAAAAGTTGGTTCCCTAATGACGATTAAGCCAGATCCTCGAGTCCCTACAACTGCTAAGCTATTGCTCAGCGACGGCTTAGCGACTGCTTAGCCATCTTTTTTTACCATCGTTTCCCGGCAACTACGCTGTTTATCCTTCTCTCCATTAAAGGTATAATTCCTACGTGTTTACGTCCAACATTGGTCAAGCCGTGGAGAGTTAGGAGAGAATTCTTTGACAAACAGGACAAGAGACCTGATACCATCTGCAGCAGCCTTGATACTTTTCTGTTTCTTTTGCTTTGTTGTACCCGCCATGTATCCTGACATGTTCGCTTACTCATCAAAAAAAATCGAAGTAACAATAACAGGAGGAATGTCTGCCGGACAGGCTGCACGGGCGCTGAAAGATGCAGGAGCGGTAAAAGATGCCAATAAACTTATCAAATGGATGATCAAACTTGAGATCGACAGGACATTAAAGCCGGGAACATACCTCATTGCCCCCGGTGACGAGATCACTGTGGCAAGGCAGCTCAAGGCAGCCAAACCTGTGACTCACAACGTAACGATAATACCAGGAACAAGATACAGTACAATAAACACCGCACTTAGACTGCCTGAAGGAGATGAAGGACTTTTAAAAGCCCTCTCTGATATAAATAATTTCCCTTCCCAGCTTCATGACCTGCTGCCTGATGATCCAAAGGACAGAATTATTTTCTTACTGCCTGAAACTTATTCCCTGGCTCCGGGCAACAGTGTGGCAGTACAGACTGTACAGAGGGCGTCCAGGCTCTGGATGGACAGAGTGGGGAAGTTCCTGCCGGAAAATTCAGACAAGAAATTTACTGTGCAGAGGGGAATACTCGCTTCTATAGTCGAAGGAGAGGCAAAGATAAAAGAGGAGCGGCCAATACTCGCAGGCATATTCTTGAACAGGATAGATAAATGGATGCCCCTCCAATCCTGTGCGACCGTTATCTATTGCTGGGATGAACTCGGAATAAAAAAGAAGAGCCTTACATATAAAGACCTCGAGATCGATTCTCCATACAACACTTACAAAAACAGCGGACTTCCTCCGGGTCCTATATCAGTACCCTCGGAAGATTCATGGCTGAGCGCGCTTCAGCCCGCTAAGACAGATTTCCTTTTTTTCTTTGCAACTTCAGAAGGAAACCACATATTCAGCAGGACATACGAGGAACATCTTAGAAAACAGAGGGAGAGGACCGAGTGAAACAGCAACTCAGAGTCATCTCACTTAAGGTGTCACAAAAGGATATATACTATATCAGCTGGACGATAGACGCATGCGAAGGGATCGGACTTTTGAGAACAGACGATCCCAAAAATGGAGAGGTAACTGTCTTTGCTCCTTCAGAACTTTTGGGAGACATTCTGGGATGCATAGAAGGACTTAAGGAAGAGGGACTGGAGATAAATATTGTCAATATCAGCTGACTGACAGGAGAGAGAAAATGCAGGAAAGACAAATTGATTTTATCAGGCAGAAGCTTGCCGAAACACATAAAAAAGGAGCCGTTCACGCTGACGTTTTTATTCAGGCTGGGACCGCACATTCGGCACATTATGAAGACGGAAGGATAGAAGAACTCTCTTCTTCCAACACTGACGGCTCAGGAGCAAGGATCATAGCAGGAGACAAGACATTCTATTCCCATTCCCCCGGCACGTCGATATCATGCATATCGCAGATCCTATCTGAAGCAGAAACCTCTGCATTCGGTTCATCAGGCTCTGCACCCGAAAAGGGAAGGGATCCGATACTGACTATGGAGGAGCATATTTCTCCCCCCGAGATCGGGTATATGAAAGAGCTCGATCTTAAGATAAGAAAAAGTTCCCAATATGTCAGGCAGGCAGCTTTCAGATACAGCATTTCAAAAAGGAACGTCCTGATAATAAGGTCTGACGGGATCTGCGCAGAGGACACCAGGACATACTGCAGTTTTTCCGTCCAGATAATAGCGGAAAAAAACGGCACATTGCAGACTGCCTCAGAGAGACGCTGCATGGCCGTTCCTCACCCTGACTTCTGGTCGGGTTCGGATCCGGAGAAGATAGCTTTCTCAGCTTTGGACAGGGCACTTCTCATGCTTGAGGCAAAACCGTGCCCGGCAGGGAAAATGAAGGTCCTGCTGGCGGGAGAGGCCGGCGGAACTGTTATCCACGAAGCATGCGGACATGGACTGGAAGCTGATATAGTTGAGAAGGACCATTCAATATACAGGGGCAAGATCGGAGAAAAGGTCGCACATGGATCTGTCACTATGATCGATGACCCAACTATCCCTTGTCTCTACGGTTCTTACAAATCTGATGACGAGGGAACTTCTGCAAGAAGGAACATCCTTATAGAGAATGGTGTATTAAAGGCATATCTGACCGACATACTTTCTGCGACCTCATCAGGCCTGCCGCTTACAGGAAACGGCAGAAGGCAGTCATACAGGAATATCCCGGTTCCAAGGATGAGCAACACTCTTCTGGTCCCGGGGAATTCTGACTTTGATTCCATGCTTGCTCAGACCGAGAGCGGACTTCTGGTCAAAAAGATGGGAGGAGGGGAGGTAAACCCCACTACCGGAGATTTTGTCTTTTATGTCTCAGAAGCGTATATAATTAAAAAAGGCAAAGTATTACACCCTGTGAAGGGTGCAATACTGACAGGGAATGGTCCGGAAGTACTTCAGAATATAATTTCCCTGGGAAACGATCTTTACATGGATCCCGGTGTATGCGGAAAATCAGGGCAGGGGGTACCTGTTACTGACGGACAGCCATCAATGCTTATCGAAGGAATGACTGTAGGAGGTAGTGAGGCCTGAGATGATCTTCAGAAAGAAGAGTAAGAAGGATGAAAAACCGGCTTCGCGTCAGCTAAAAACAAAGACAGAACCTAAAGGCAGCATGGCATGGACAAGGCTCACATACATTGTTCTTGTCGTGGTATCGCTTTACCTTACGGCATCTTTTTATTCTCCCTGGACCGGCACACTGGGACAGGATATCTCTTCAGCAATACTGGGAACGGTAGGCGGTTCTTCGATAATACCCATCCTTTTTGCACTATATTTCAGTATTTCAAAGCTCCTTTCAAGAAAAGTCCCTCATCTGATCAGGCAGTCTGCGGGCACCCTGCTGTTGTTTTTAACTGCATCCCTGCTTCTGGGACTAAACACAATGACATCCGACCACGCAACATATCCCATATGGCTTTCTCCGGGTGATTTCGGAACTTCCTTTGCTGAGCAGGCATTCTCCATGCTTGGGGCATTTGGCACATTCATAGCAGGAGCCCTGTCTATATACATTTCTATTTTACTTTACAATATCCCTATCTTTTCTAATATAAAACTGCCCGGCTCATCGATATTCACTCTTTTTCAGAAAAAGGCAAAGAGTTCAGGAGAACATTTGTCGGAAAAAACACCCCGGGATGAGGCGATCAATATTTCTGAATATGAGGGCTCGGATTACTTCGGACCGGCCGGAGAAGATATAGATGAGCCGCCTGTCACTGTTACAGGGTTAGGCCTGCAAGGGTCAGAAGCTTCTGTATATTCCGGTGTACAGGTACAGGATCCTGAGTTCAACCTGGACCGAGACCCTTTGTATGATGGAATCGAACAGGGTGTTTTTCCTCCGCCTATAGAAATATTCGGGAATGAAGAATCGCATGAGGGAGAGATGGATGAAGAAAAATCTATGCCCCTTGGCGACAAGATAATAAAAGCGCTTAAACAGTTCAACATTGATGCAAGGCTTGCAGAGATCCTTGTCGGTCCGACTGTTATCCAGTTCAGGATACAGCTTGCACCGGGCATAAAAGTCAATAAAGTTGCAGTTCTTTCAAATGACATTGCTCTTGCCATGGCAGTGCCCAGTTTAAGGATAGAGGCTCCCATACCGGGAAAACCCTACGTAGGTATTGAGATCCCAAACCCAAGGCGAAGAGGGATCCCTCTCAGGACCATCATCGAAGACCCTGCCTATCAGGAAACAGACACAGCGCTTCCCCTGCCGTTCGGAGTAGCGGTAAACGGTGATTCTGTCATTACAGGCCTTGAGGAGCTTCCTCACCTTCTTGTTGCAGGAACAACAGGCTCGGGAAAAAGTGTTTTTATCAACTCATGTATAGTCGGTCTATGTTCAATGAGGGCCCCTGATGAGCTAAGGATGATACTGGTGGACCCCAAGAGGGTCGAAATGGCAATATACGACAAGCTTCCACATCTTCTTACTCCTCCCGTTACCGACGCCAAGAAGGCTGTCCACGTACTTGCATGGGCAATACGGGAGATGGAATCCCGCTACACGATGTTCGCAAAGGCAAGGGTTAGGAACCTTGAAAACTTCAACAAGAAAGTAATACCAAAGGACAGGCTGCCGCACATCGTAATAGTCGTTGATGAACTTGCAGACCTTATGATGACGGCTCCCAAGGAAGTTGAAGAATACATATGCCGTCTCGCGCAGATGGCAAGGGCGACGGGCATTCATCTCATACTTGCTACGCAGAGGCCTTCTGTCAACGTTATCACCGGCCTTATAAAAGCTAATATACCGGCAAGGGTGGCCTTTACACTTCCGAGTTCGGTCGACTCCAGGACGATCATAGACTGTTCAGGCGCAGAAAAACTGCTCGGAAAGGGAGATATGCTCTTCCTTTCGACCAGACATCCAAAACCCATTAGGATCCAGTCACCATGGGTAGATGAACAGGTGCTTTGCGTCTGGCTCAACTATCTTGTAAATCTTTTTGGACTTCCTGATTTTATCGAGATAGACAAACAGGGGAACGGACCATCAGGTATGGATAACTCTGCCGCATTTGACGACGACCTGCTGGAAGATGCTGTGGACACTGTGATGTCAACAGGCATCGCGTCTGCAAGCGGCCTTCAGCGGAGGCTCAGGGTCGGTTTTTCGAGGGCATCACGACTTATCGACATGATGGAATTGATGGGCATCGTCGGTCCGGCAGACGGGTCGAAGCCTCGAGAGATCCTCGTAGACGAGGATGAGGCAAGGGATATGATAACAAATGCGAAAAATGGATACTAAAAAAAGGGGAAAAACAACAAGAAAAAAGAGCCGTTTACTAAACGGCTCTTTGGACTTTACCGGAACGGAGGCACTTCGTGCAGATATGAAGTTTGCGTGTCTCTCCGCCGCCGACATCAATGCGTACACTCTGAAGGTTTATGAGCCAACGACGCCTTGTGTGACGGTTAGAGTGGCTAACGGCATTTCCCGTCGCCGGTCCGCGACCGCAGCAATCACAGAACTTGGACATTTTTATTCCCCCCTTATACCTTGGAACATCCAACCTGTGCATTGTATCATAGGATATTAAATTCTTGCAACTAAAAGTATTGGAGGAAAATAGATGAACTTCAGCGAAAAAATGGCAGAACTGGACAAAATACTGCGCAAGCTCGAAGGAGACGCCCTTCCTCTCGAAGAAGCCCTTTCTGAATTTGAGAAGGGAATAGGTCTGGTAAGGGACTGCCGGACTTATTTAGAGGAAGCAAAACAGAAAGTGGCTATGCTGTCCGATGACGGGGAAGTTCCATTCGAACCACAGAAAAACGAGGATGCCTGATAATGGGCAAAACTGAAATTGACCTGAAGATAAAAACGGAGTTTGAAAGATACAGGGATATTTTCGAAAAATATCTTAGTGCGTCTACAGAACTAAGAAACAGTGGCGTCCCGGAAAAACTCAGGGAGTCAATGGATTACTCGCTTTTTGCCGGAGGAAAGAGGCTTCGCCCTGTATTATGCCTTGCCGCGGCAGAAAGATCAGGGTGCGTTCCCAGGGATGCACTCCCTTTGGCCCTTGGCTTTGAGATGCTTCATACAGCAACTCTTATCCATGACGACCTTCCCTGTATGGATGATGACGACATGAGAAGAGGAAAGCCCTCCAACCACGCTGTTTTTGGAGAAACTCTTGCTGTGCTTGCAGGCGACGCGCTGCTTGCTCTTTCGCTTGAATTCCCATTGATCCACAGCAAAAACATTGAACCCCACAAACTACTGAGGGCAATGCAGATATTCAGCAGAGCAATTGGACCGGCCGGCGTATGCGGCGGGCAGGTCCTTGACATGGACACAACTCCTGCCGCCAACGACCCGGACTACGTACGAAAGATAGCCTCGCTCAAGACCGGTACGCTTATAAGAGCTGCCGTAACAGGCGGAGCTGCACTGGGGACAGATGACGAAAATTTCCTCAGCTGCTGTCACGAGTATGGGACGCATATCGGTTCGGCATTCCAGATAATAGATGATATCCTTGATGTTTCCAGTACAGCTGAAGAACTTGGCAAAACTCCAGGAAAAGATGCTGAACAGGGGAAGGTTACCCATGTTTCAGTGTATGGGATGGAAAAAGCCGTAAAAATGGCCGAAGAGGAAACGATCCTTGCAAAGAGGGCGATCCTGAAGATACTGCCAGAAGACGATTTTCTTCCCCAATTCGCAGATTATCTGCTGCGCAGGACACATTGATCCACCGTAAAATTGTGACAACATGCCAAAATTCCGGCAGACATCTTTATATAAGGCAACAAGCATTATCCCAATAATATAAACTTGGAGAGATTCTAAATGAGCATACTTGGATCAGCAAAGGATTTCAGAGGTCTCAATGGTCTCACCTACAGTGAATTGAACAAACTAAGCTGTGAGATAAGGGAAATGATACTTCAGGTAACGCTGAAGAACGGCGGCCACCTGGCATCTTCTCTGGGGGCTGTTGAGCTAACGGTAGCCCTCCTGAGGGCATTTGACCCTGACAGGGATAAAATTATTTTTGACGTGGGACATCAGTCGTATGCTTATAAGATACTTACAAAGAGACTGGACCGTTTCCATACACTAAGGACCAAATCCGGTATCGCCGGCTTTCCAAGGATGGATGAAAGCCCTTACGATTTTTTTACCACGGGACACAGCAGTACCTCAATTTCTGCTGCAATGGGATATGCCAAGGCAAGAGACATCAGCTCACAGAAGCATGAAGTAGTAGCTGTGATAGGAGACGGAGCTCTTCTAAACGGAGTTTCTTTCGAGGCTCTCAACTGTGTTGAAAGCACCGGGACAAAGATAATAATCGTCCTTAACGACAATAAAATGTCCATAAATCCAAGAATAGGGGGCATGGCGGGGCATCTGGCACGACTATCTGTAAACCCGACATACCTAAAGGTAAAAGATTTTATAAAAGATCAGTGTCATACATTGAAGCGGGGGGACGCTCTGGAGGATGCCCTCAAAAAGATCAAGTCAAAACTAAAGTCGCTCCTTCTTCCAACAAACATATTTGAAGAAATGGGCATAAGTTACTGGGGCCCTTTTGACGGACATAACATCGAGGAGATGGAGGAGGTATTCCGGCTTGCAAGGCATTACAAAGAACCGGTATTGATACATGTCCTCACAAAAAAAGGCAAAGGCTGCTGTCAAGCTGAGAACAACGCGCCCTTCTTCCATGGTATCGGCCCGAACACTCCGCTTTACGCACCGCAAAAAAACAAACAGCCATCACAGCCTTCATGGAGTGAGGTAATGTCCGAAGTCCTCACAGAGTCAGCCAAGAGCGATCCGCGTATCGCTGTCTGCACCGCCGCTATGACAGACGGGACCAAACTCAACGGATTCGCCGATAAATTCCCTGACAGATTCTTCGACGTCGGCATAGCAGAAGAGCATATGCTCACCTTTGCCGCTGGCATGGCAGCAGGGGGTATGAGACCCGCAGTCTGTATATACTCAACATTTCTTCAAAGAGCCGTAGATCAGGTAATGCATGATATATGCCTTCCAAAGCTGCCCGTTCTTATTGGCATCGACAGGGCCGGACTTGTTGGAGAGGATGGGGAGACCCACCATGGACTGCTCGATGTATCATGGCTCAGCGCAATGCCGGAAATGACCATAGCAGCGCCCAGAGACGCTGCAGACCTCAAATATTTTGTTGACGGCTGGCTTGAAATGGGATCACCGATGGCTGTCAGATACCCCAGAGGCAAGGCTCCCATAGCCGTACTTGCAGAAGGAAACTATGAGAGGATCCCTGCAGAATGGGGAAAGATCGAATTTATGTCTAAAGGAAAAGACGTCTGCCTCATAGGTGTCGGGAGCACAGTTGAGCTGATGATTAAAACTGCAGAAAAACTTCGTGCCGAAGAGAAAATAACACCGACTGTGATCGACCTTAGGTTTATAAAGCCTTTGGACATGATAGGCATTTCAGAAGCGCTCAGGGATCACTGCATTGTTGTCACAGCAGAAGAAAATTTCCTCAACGGAGGATCCGGAAAAGCGATCTCGGATCTCGCATGCAAAAAATATCAGAACTGCAGGGTCATCAACATCGGAATACCTGACAGGTACATCTCTCATGCAACAAGATCAGAACAATGGACCGAATGCGGACTTACCCCGGAAAACATAATCAGCGCCATCAAGAGAGCAAAATGAAAAAAAAATTAGTAAGGCTTGATAAACTGATCGTCGACCGGGAGATGCTCCTCTCACGGACCCTTGCACAAGGGTACATAGCAGACGGGAGAGTAAAAGTTGACGGTATAACTATTAAGAAAACTGCATCAATGGTACCTTTTGACTGCAGCATCACCGTGGACGCACCGCAGAAAGAATGGGTCAGCAGGGGAGCCCATAAACTGATCAGGGCACTGGATCTTTTTGAGATCGACCCTTCAGGAATGACCTGTATAGACATAGGCGCTTCAACAGGCGGATTTACAGATGTACTGCTTTTTAGGGGAGCAAAAAAAGTTTACGCTGTTGACGTGGGCTACGGACAGCTTGCATGGAAACTGAGAAACGATCCCAGAGTCGTTGTAATGGAAAGGACTAACGCCCGCCATCTGACCTCAGATATGTTTGAAGGCGAAAAGGCTGACATTATAGTATCTGACGCCTCTTTCATCTCGCTGAAGCTTCTTTTGAGACCGCTTGAGTCACTGTTAAGCAATGAAGGCAGGATGGTCGTTCTGGTAAAACCACAATTCGAGGTCGGAAGGGAAAAAGTGGGAAGAGGAGTAGTCCACGACCCGCTTTTGCATGAGGAAACATTAAGGGACCTTGCGTCATTCATTGATACTGAGACAGGCCTTGAACTATTTAACTCCACTTATTCTCCTATTAAAGGGCCGGAAGGCAACATAGAATTTCTCTTTCTTTTAGGGACAAAGAGCAATACAATATTGAAACATGTTAATATAGACTTTATGAAACTGGTTGAAGAAGCACACGAGGCT
>ERZ1645192.1363-NODE-1363-length-20428-cov-7.723163_pt1 | contig 20428 bp, 19 predicted proteins | sample MGYA00575354_ERZ1645192 | MGnify/ENA primary metagenome ERZ1645192 (study PRJEB40844, sample SAMN11349763) | freshwater sediment metagenome | isolation source: river sediment | host: Sediment | place: India: Faizupur Khadar , New Delhi | collected 2017-02-21 ... | reverse complement strand
GACTTCAGCAGCGGCCATTGCTTTTCTCATTTCCAAGGTGGGTTTTGTAATCGTATCACTTCTGAGGTCAAATACCTGCATGCTCGCTCCTCCTGCTTCTGTAAAACTATACCGAACACCGCCCTTTCAGTCCAGCTAAAACGGAAGCAGGCCCTGCAATAAGGGCCTGCTTGGGATTTAGAACAACGACGTGGTGAGAAACACCGTGGACATCAGCGAGGAGACGAGTGAGACGACGGTGATCTGTGTGTTGATCGATGGTCCGGCGGTATCCTTGAAGGGATCGCCTACGGTATCTCCGACGACGGCCGCCTTATGGGCATCGGAACCTCTTCCTCCAAAATTGCCCGACTCGATATACTTTTTGGTGTTGTCCCAGAGACCTCCACTGTTGGACATGAAGAGGGCCAAGAGAAGGCCGCTGACAATGTTTCCCGCCAGAAATCCTCCGATGGCTTGCACGCCGCCGATGAACCCTACCAGCAACGTCGCAATAATGGCCATGAGCCCGGCAGGGATCAGCTCTTTCAGAGCGCCGACGGTAGCAATATCGATGCACCGGTCATACTCGGGCACCACCCCTTCCACCCCCTCTTTCAAGCCTTTGATCGTTTTGAATTGACGGTGGATTTCGGCGATCATGCGCTGTGCATTCCGGTCGACTCCCAATATCAGCATTGCACTGAATACTGCAGGAATGGCGGCTCCCACCAAGAGGCCGAAAAAGACATACGGATTCATGATATCGAACCCGCTCAAGAATTGTTCTCCCATCCCCAAAGCTTCGGCAGCCTCGTTGACTTCTGTCATGAAAGCCCCGAGCAGGGCGATGACGGTCAGTCCGGCTGCTGCGATGGCGAAGCCTTTGGTCACTGCTTTTACCGTGTTGCCGGCACTATCGAGTGAGTCGGTTATCGCCAAGGCCTTGTCTCCCAGGTTTGCCATCTCAACCAACCCGCGGGCATTGTCGACAATAGGGCCGTATGCGTCGTTGGATATGATCATGCCGACAATGGAGAGCATGCCGACAGCTGCCATGGAGATGCCGAACATGGCATAGCCTGGGCCAAGCGGATCGCAGACAAGATACGCCGCCAATGCAGCCGCCGCTATTCCTGCCATTGACGGAAATACACTGAGAAATCCATAGGACGCTCCGCCTAGAATGGTGAATGCCGGACCATTTTCTGACGCTTTTGCAACATGATGGACGGGATGCTTCTCGTCATTGGTAAAGTAGTCGCTGGCGATGCCTATGATGGTCCCGACTCCAAGGCCGATGATCGCCGCTGTCCACAACCGCCAGGAGATGCCAAGCAGTTGGGTTGCAAGTGCGGTAAATACGATATACAAGGTTGTGGTCACATAGGTGCTGCTGTTCAGCGCATGGTTGGGATTATCCGACTTTCCCATTTTTGCCGTTCCGACTCCGATGATGGAAGCAAGAAGGCCCAGGGCTGCAAAGCAAAATACGGTGGAGACATTCTTGGTGGAGGCTCCTGCGTCGAGGGAGATGCCCATCACCAAAGCCGCTGCCATGCTGGCGACATTGGAGTCAAACAGGTCGGCTCCCATACCTGCCACATCTCCCACATTGTCCCCGACATTGTCTGCAATGACAGCCGGGTTTCGTGGATCGTCCTCGGGGATTCCGAGTTCCACCTTCCCGACGAGGTCTGCGCTGATATCTGCAGTCTTGGTGAAAATTCCTCCTCCAGCCTTGGCGAACAAGGCCAATGAACTGGCACCAAAACTGAATCCAAGAATGGCTGTTGCATCGTTTGTAATCATGAGGACGAGGGTTACTCCCAGCAAACTGGTGCCCACAACCGCCATGCCCATGACCGCTCCACCTCGAAAGCCTGCAAGGAAGGCGAACTTGATGCCGGTCTGTGATGCTGTTGCGGCTTTGCGATTGGCGATGGTCGCCACTTGGATGCCGACTTTGCCTGCCAGGGCGGAAAAGGCGGCTCCAGCGAGAAACGAAACGGCCATGATAACGTTGTCCAAGGCTCCATTCCAGATTGGGGTGGGGATGAAGAGGAGGATTGCAAGTGCGACGATGCCGGTAAAGCAGGCCAGGATTGTGTACTCCCTCCTCAAAAATGTATTGGCACCTCTTTGGATGTACGATCCAATATGTTCGACCTTGCTATTTCCGGCCGGCTGGGCCTTGACCCAGGTGTACAACCAGAAAGCCATGCCGAAGGCGAGCAGTGCTATTGCTATTGAAACCAGCTGAATAATGGTAATCATATACATACCTACCTTGTAAGGTGCTGTGCACCATGATGAGTTCTCAAAGGAAAAAGGCAGACCCAATGGCCTACCATTGCAAAGGGACCATGCTCAGCGTTTTTTCCCATCTCGGTCATGCATGTAGACTACAAGATAAGCCTGGGAGGTGGGTAAGCGGCCTGAAAGGTGTTCGTATCTGTGGTGTTTGAATGAAATTGCAATTGCCGCGATGGTGCAGACTACACTCATCCAGGATGCCCAGCTCAGTCTTGCCTTGTTTGGATATGCCTCCGACGTCTCGCTGATCAAGTCCTGCTGCAAGGTTTGATGAATAGCCGAAAGCTGGGAAGAAGTGCTTTCCGCCGCAAGATTCAGAGGGCCGGCAATCGTAGGTTGCATTGGGGAGCCGAAAAGATACAAAACCAGGCCGATGATAACCAGCAACCAAGGCGAACATGCCTGAAAGCTGAACATGGTACCCTCCTGTATTGCATTCCCTCAATTAATATTATTCTAGGAAGGCGGGTGGTGGATGTCAAGGAATGGAAGGCGGCAAAAAGAAGATCCCCGGGAAAACCCGGGGATCGAAAATGCTGTGAATGTACAACTACTTGAGGTAGATGTCCTTGACCGGATGGTAATCCATGGTGTTGTTGTACCATCCGCCCCACTTGTTGGTATCGATCATGTTGATCGTTACGTAGTAGTAGAGAGGCATGATAGCCTGGTCTTCGTTGATCATGATGTCCTCAGCGGTCCGCAGAACACCAAAGCGGTCCTCCCCGGCGGGCATTCTTGCTGCTTCGTTGATCAGGACGTCATAGACCTCGTTGGAGTACTTTCCGCCGTTCATGCCGGCACCGGTGATGAACATGTCGAGGAAGGTGTTCGGATCCTGGTAGTCACCAACCCATCCGGCGCGTGCAACCTGGAAGTTGCCTTCGTTACGATTGGAGAGGTAGGTCTGCCATTCTTGGTTCTCAAGCACTACGTTGATGCCCAGGTTGTTCTTCCACTCCTGCTGAATGAATTCAGCAATCTGCTTGTGACCCTCGTTGGTGTTGTAGAGGATGGAAACAGTTGGGAAGCCGGCGCCGTTGGGATATCCAGCCTGTGCAAGCATGTCCTGAGCCTTCGAGATGGCTTCGTCCATGGTCTCAAACGGGAACTCTAGTGCGGGGTATCCGGCCATCGGGGATACAATGCCCCAAGCAGGAATCTGTCCGGCCTTGGTCACGCCTTCAACCAGTGCTTCGCGGTCGACAGCATAGGAGAGAGCCTTCCTGACCAGCACGTTGTTGGTCGGGGCTTTCTGGGTCTGGAATACATAGTAGTAGGTTGCAAGCTGCGGGGCGAGCTGGAAGTCGTCGCGCATCTGTGCGGCGTTGAGCTGATCCGGGGGAACGTTGGTTGCCCAGTCAATCTCGCCGTTGAGGTACATGTTGTAGTTGGTGGTATCGCTGTCGGAGGAGTAGAAGATGACCTTGTCAAGCTTTACGGCATCTGCATCCCAGTACTTCGGGTTCTTGGAAACGGTGATGGAGGTCTGTGCAACACGATCGGTGAGCACGAACGGGCCGTTTCCTACGAAATTGGCGGGATCGGTCCAAGCGCTGCCGAACTTCTCGATGGCGTGCTTGGGAACGATTGCGAAGCTGTAGTGGGTCAGGGCATCGACTGCATACGGAAGCGGTCCGATGAGGTCCATCTGGAAGGTGTAGTCGTCAAGGGCGCGGATACCGACAGCCTCGGGACCAGCCTCTCCAGCGTTGAACTCGGATGCACCGGCAAGGAACATGCAGGGGAACCATGCATAGGGACCGGCGGTTGCGGGATCCAAAATCCTCAGCCAGCTGTATACGACATCATGGGCGGTGATGGGCTTTCCATCGGACCATACGGCGTTCTTGCGAAGCTTGAAAGTATATTGGGTTCCGTCTTCATTGGCTTCCCAGCTTTCAGCAACGCCGGGGACTGCAAGGGCAGTCTCAGGATCGTTTGCCACCAGACCTTCGAAGAGAGCCTCGAAAATTCTGTGCTCGGGAACACCCTGAATGAGTGCGGGGTCCAAGGATTCGGGTTCAGCACCATTGGTGATGCGGAATACGATCTCATCTTTAGCCACAGCTGCAGGAGCCGGGGCGGCGGGTGCCGGTGCCGGAGCAGCCGTTACAGCAGGAGCGGGAGCCGGAGCTGCAGGTGCCGGCGTCGTGGTTGCGGCCGGTGCAGGTGCTTCTTCCTTCTTTCCACAGGAAATAAAGAGGGCACTTACAAGCAGGACGCAAAGCATGATAGCCAGAAATTTCTTCATAGACATATCTCCTTGTAATTCTAAGTGTAAACGTTCAACTTAGCTTAAATCACATTAAACCATGAATCAAGAGAAAACGCAAATAGGTTTGGCTGAAAACAGGCTTGGACTGGATGATTCACATTGAATTTATGCATTTTTTGCATACATTACAGGAGGGCTTGCCCATGACCAGAGTACAAGAATACAGTATACTGATATGATATTGCGAGGTGCTGCATGGTACGACACACTACCTATAGAAAACATGATGGAATTGTTTATGGAATTACCCGTACATTTCATATCCTGTGTCTGGTATTTACCCTCTTTCTCATCTGGGGCTTATCGCTGAACATCGCTGAAGGGGTAAGGTTGATCACCATGCCCCATATTCCTGTCCTGATATTGCTCAGTCTTGCCGGTACACTCTACCGGGACAGCTGGTACTTCAACACGCAGGACAATACGGTTACGAGCATCTACGGGTTTGCTTGGATTTGCAAACGAGAGACGTTCTCGTTTTCGGAGGTGGAGCGGTTGGAGCTTACCCACTTTGTCAGGGGAAGCAGCGACAAAAATGCAAAACCGACCAAGCGTCGTCTCAGGGCAATGATGGTCCTGTCTCTCAGACTGAAGGATGATCAGGTCAAAACAATCGAGGTTATTGCCGAAAAAACTTCAGGGGGAAGAACCGAGTCCTCATTGCAGGCCATTGCAGCCGTTACAGGCCTTCCGATGTATGTGGACCGGCCTCGTGATTTGGACCTCGACGTATCCTACAAGGATCTTTGATATGAAGAAGCCACCCGGTCGGGTGGCTTCAATGATCAGATGCTCTTGTTGGCGTCGGCCTGTGCTTCCTCCATGCTTACCTTGCTGTGGTCCTTGGTATCATAGAGCCAGCAGGCGACCTGGTGCTTGTCCTCGATGTCGAACATCGGGGGTACGTGGCAGGAGCACCAAGGCATCCGTTTGGGACAACGGTCGTAGAAGTAGCAGCCGTTGCGCTCCTTGTCCGGTGAAGGTACGTCACCGGTAAGGATGATGCGCTTCCTCTCACGCTCGATCTTTGGGTCGGGAATCGGGGCGGCGCTGAGCAGGGCGGTGGTATAGGGGTGCAAAGGATTGTCGTACAACCGCACTGCATCGCTGATCTCGACGATCTTGCCGAGGTACATGACCGCCACACGGGTGGAGATGTGCTGGATGACCGCCAAGTCATGGGCGATGAAGATGTAGGTGAGGCCGAACTCCTTCTGCAGGTCTCCCAGCAGATTCAGAATCTGGGACTGGATCGATACGTCCAAGGCGGAAACCGGCTCATCGGCGAGGATGATTTTGGGATTGAGGGCCAGAGCCCGGGCTATTCCGATCCTCTGGCGCTGGCCGCCGCTGAATTCGTGGGGATAGCGGTTCTTGAACGCCTTGTTCAAACCGACGCGCTCCATCAGGTTTTCGACTTTGCGCTCGATATCCAAAGCCGAGAGCGGCTTATCCAATAATTTGCGGTTGTTGTAGATGACCAAAGGTTCTGCAATGATGGACCGAACCGTCATGCGGGGGTCGAGCGACGCATAAGGATCCTGAAAGATCATCTGGATGTCGCGTCGCGCTTTGAGCATTGTTTTCTGGTCGGCCTTGACCAAGTCAATGCCGTCGAAGATGACGCTGCCGCTGGTGGGTTTGTAAAGCTGGGCGATGGAGCGCACCGTGGTGGATTTTCCGCAACCGGACTCTCCTACGATGCCGAGTGTCTCACCGGGGTATACATCAAAGGAGATGCCGTCAACAGCACGAATTGCACCAACTTGTTTCTGCAACAGCATTCCGCTGGTAATGGGGAAGTGCTGCTTCAGGTCCCTGACTTCCAAAAGGGGTTTTTTCGGTGTGTTCATGTTGCCTTCTCCTCTCCATTTGCTTCTTTCAGTGCCTGGGTTTTTTCTGCTTCATCAGCATACAGCCAGCAGGCGACTTCGTGTCCCTTTCCCAAATCCTTTACCGGCGGGTATGCATGGCGGCATACTTCCATCGCCTTGTGGCAGCGGGGGTGGAAGGGACAGCAGGGAGGAAGGTCGATCACGTTCGGCGGTTGGCCCTCGATGGAGAAGAGCCTGTTGCCCTTCTTGGTGGTATCCATGCGGGGAACACTCTTGATGAGGCCTTCGGTATATGGATGGGACGGTCTTTCGTAGAGGTCTTCAGTAGCTGCCTTTTCTACAATTTTTCCGGCATACATGACGCAGACCTGGTTGCACATGCCTGCAACCACGCCAAGGTCGTGGGTGATGAGAATGACTGCGGTACCCATTCTGGTACTGAGTTTGTCGATCAACTCTAGAATCTGGGCCTGGATGGTTACGTCCAAGGCAGTGGTCGGTTCGTCGGCCACCAGGACCTGGGCGTTGCAGGAGAGTGCCATGGCGATCATGACACGCTGGCGCATGCCGCCGGAGAACTGGTGGGGGTAGTTTTGGATTCGTTTCTCAGCTGATGGGATGCCTACCAACTTGAGCATGTCGATCGAGCGCTTGAGCGCCTCCTGCTTGGAGACATCCTTCTCATGCAGGCGGATGGTCTCAACCATCTGCGTGGAAATCCTGAGGAAGGGGTTGAGGCTGGTCATGGGGTCTTGGAAAATCATGGAAATCTTGTTGCCCCGAATCTCGCGCATCTCTTTCTCGGAAAGCTTGAGGATGTCGACACCTTCGAAGAGGGCTTCTCCTCCCACGACCTTGCCCGGAGGGGAGGGAATGAGGCGCATGATGGAGAGATTCGTGACGCTCTTGCCGCTGCCGCTCTCCCCGACGATGCCCAAGGTTTCTCCTTCATGGAGCGTAAATGACACCCCGTCTACGGCTTTGACGATGCCGGCGTCGGTTTTGAAATATGTTCTGAGGTCCTTTACTTCGAGGACCACTTTTGCTTCGGTATTCAGACTCATGTGGGTCCTCCTAAAGTTGGTTCTTGCTCTGTGGATCGAATGCATCCCTCAAGCCATCACCGAAAAAGTTCATGGCAAAAAGGAAGATGGTCATGGCAATAGCAGGGAAGATCAACTTCCATGGATACAGCGTCATGCCGTTGACAGCGTCTCCAACGAGGGAACCCCACGATGCATACGGAGCCTGAACCCCGAGACCGAGGAAGGAGAGGAAGGACTCCTGCATGATGAATGCGGGAACCCTGAGCGTTGAATAGACAATGATGACGGAAAGTGAGTTGGGGACCATATGGCGGAAAATGATGCGTCCGGTGGAAGCTCCCATGCTGCGGGCTGCCTCAACGTACTCGCTGTTCTTCAGGCTCATGACCTGGCCGCGCACCATGCGGGCGACGGTCAGCCAGCTGACCATTGCCAGGGCAACGAAGAGGTTCATGATATTGCGTCCGAAGATTGCCATGAAAATGATGACCAGCAGCATGTAGGGCAGGCCGTACATGATGTCGACAAAGCGCATGAGGAAGAAATCGATCTTACCGCCTGCGTACCCGGCGATGGCGCCGAGGACAATGCCGATGATGACGCTGGTGATGGTTCCGATCAAGCCGATGGCGATGGATACCTGCCCGCCGTAGATGATGCGTGAGAGCATGTCGCGGCCGCTGTAATCGGTTCCGAGGAAGTACCTGCGCTCGTGCTTCTTGGTTGCATTGATTTCGGCGGTGAGCTGCTCGTTTACCTTGATCTCCCGGTCGATGGGGAACTGTGCATTGCCTTCGCTGATTTCCTTGCGGAGCTCACGCTCTGCATTTCGGGTGATGGTGGTTTTGATTTTCCCCAAGAGATTGGTCTTGCCCATGGAGGCAATCCCCTTCTCCCCGAGAGTGTCCATCTCGATCTCAAGGTTGGCTGCATACTCTTCTTCACTCAAGTCGGGAGTCGAAGCCTTGAGATTGTTGAGCACCTGGCTGCGGATTTCGTCCCTGGTCTGCTTCTCGATGACGGCGATATCGATCTTCAGTAAATCGGCGTAGATGGCTTCAATCTCGCTGAAATCCATACGGGCGAGATTGTGCACCTTTTGGGTGGCGGGATCGGTCCACAAGACCTTGTCGACGCTTATTAAAAATTCAGTGTCGATCTTCTCCTGCAGGCGCTCGATGGTTCTCTGGTCGGCGCTGCTGAACGTGAACGTTCCTGCTTCCTTCTGACGTTCTCCCTCTGCATAGCAGAAGTCCCACACCTTGTTGGTTTCATTTGCTGCAATCCACTCCCTGATCTGGGCGGATTGTTCTTCGGTAACCTTGAGCGTCCCCGCTCTCCATGCCTTGAAATAGAGGTCTTCAAGCTTGGTCTCCATCATCAGGTCGCCGGCATTCTTGGTAAACGAGGGGCGAAGGTGCTGGTGGTCAAGGATGATCTGATCATAGGGATGGATGGGCAGGAACATGGCGCTGGCTGCGAGAATTGAGTACACGACGACAACGATCATGCCGATGACCGCCATTTTGTTTTTCTTCAGTCTTCTGAAGGCATCCTTGCCGAGGCTGTTGCCTTCAACGACCTGGTCAAACTCGTTGAGGGCCGTCAGTTTTGCTTTGTTTCTTGTAAAGAACATGGTCCTCTCCTTATTTGTAGGTAATTCGCGGGTCGAGTTGGGCGTAGACGATGTCTACGATGAAGTTCATGATAATCAGAATGACCGAGTATACAATGACAACACCCACGATCAGGGTATAGTCACGGTTGAAGGAGCTCTGGACAAAGAACTTGCCCAAGCCTGGCACACGGAAAATCTGCTCAACAACAATCGAGCCGGTGATGATACCTGCAAATGCGGGACCGAGATAGCTGACGATCGGGAGCATTGCCCCTTTCATGGCATGCTTGAAAATAATGGCGGTGCTCTTCATGCCCTTGGCTTTGGCCGTGCGGATATAGTCGCTTCTGAGCGTCTCCAGCATGGATGAGCGGGTAAGTCGTGCGATGTTTGCAAAGTAGGCAAACGAGAGGGAGAGGGCCGGAAGAATGACAGTCTTCCATCCTTCGCCGGTGGTGTACCAACCACTGGTGGGCAGCCATTTGAGTTTCATCGCAAAGATCAGCTGCAAAACCGGTGCAATGACAAAGAGCGGAACCGAGATGCCGATGACGGCTATCCCCATGCTCAGGTAATCGATCCATGAGTTTTGTTTTACCGCAGCGATGATCCCCGCCGAGATTCCGAAGACCAGGGCTATCAGCATTGCCCAACTGCCGAGTACGATGGACTTGGGAAGACTGTTTGCAATGTAGTAATTGACATCATAGTCCTTGTACTTGTAGGACGGTCCGAGATCACCGCGCAGGATGTCAAACATGTAGCGGCCATACTGTTGGATCATGGGTTCATCCAGATGATATTTGGCCTCAATGTTTCGCTTTACCACCTCGGGCAGATTGCGTTCAGTAGCAAACGGACCACCGGGTGCGATGCGGACAATGAAGAAACTCAGCGTGATGATGATGAGAAGCGTTGGAATCATTCCTAATAGGCGGTTCACGATATATTTCGTCATTCGTTTCCTCTTGTGAGATTTTCGTTGCATGGATAGGTAGGCACGGGAAGCCTCAAATCATACAGCATTTCAGATACTATACCAAGACAGTCATTTATGCAAGAATTACCATAATTATGCAAATCCAATACTTTTTGCAAAGCTGTAAGAGTTTTGGGCATAAATAGATACCCTAAGAATGGCTGACTGCTGTTCTTAACACATTTTCATTAACCGTCAGAGTATTTATAGCCCTTGGGAGGTAGGAAAACCCTAGGCTTTTATGCTATTCTGCCACTCTGTACATGAAGCTACCCAGGAGAACTGAATGAAAAAAGTATATATGGAAAATCTTGGTTGTTCAAAAAACCAAGTCGATGCTGAAACGTTGATCAAACTGCTCGAAGACGACCGGTTCATCCACACCGGGGAGGTGGGGGAAGCCGACCTGATTGTGGTCAATACCTGTGGTTTTATTGAATCGGCCCGGCAGCAGTCCCTTGAATCCTTCTTCTCCCTCCATGAGGCGAATCCCGAAGCAAAAATCATTCTCAGCGGCTGTATGGCCCAGCGGTATGCAAAGGAGTTGGAACAGGAGCTGGGGGAGGCCTCAGCAATTTTCGGCAACCGCGACCTCTCCAGGATTCATGAGGTGGTCGAACAGATTTTCGCCGGTGACCGGGTTGTCTCCCTGCCTTCCTATCCACCCATCGAGAATGAGGTGTATGAACGCAATGAGTTGCTCTCGTTCCCCGGCAGCGCCTACCTGAAAATCAGCGAGGGGTGCAACCATTGGTGCTCCTACTGCGCCATTCCCCTGATCAGGGGGGCTCTAAGGAGCAAACCCATGCAGGTCATTCTTGCCGAGGCGAAGGATTTGATCGGGCGGGGGATCAAGGAGATCAACCTTATCGCACAGGATTTGGCAGCCTATGGCACCGATGGCCCCGACAAGCAGAGCAAGTTCATGCAGTTGCTTGAAGCTTTGGTTGCTTTGGAAGGTGATTTTTCCATTCGCCTGCTGTATATCCATCCCGATGCGTTTCCAAGAGAGCTGATTCCTTTCATTGCGGAGCACAAGAAGGTGCTTCCCTATTTCGATATTCCCTTCCAGCACGCCGATGAGCACGTGCTGCGAAGCATGGGCAGAACCGGTACGAAGGAGAGCTATCTTGCGCTCATCGATGCAATCCGAAGCACTGTTGCTGAAGCAGTCATTCGTTCGACGATACTGCTTGGGTATCCTGGTGAGGATGAGAAGGCCTTTGCCGAGGTGATGGATTTTCTTTCCAAGGCAAAACTCGATTGGGTGGGCTCTTTCATTTACAGCAGGGAGGAAGGGACCAAGGCCTACAAACTCAGAGGCGAACGGGAGCACAGGAAGGCGAACAAGGTCGCTCAAACCTACCAACAGCAGCTGCAGGCCCTGCAGGCTCCGATTACCAGTGCAAACCTCAAGCGCTTTGTGGGAAAGGAGTATGAGGTCCTCATCGAGGAGCTGGTTGAAGGAGAGGACCTTGCCATCGGACGCATGTACGCCCAGGCTCCCGAAGTCGACGGACTGACGGTTGTTGTAGGCAGGTCGTTGAAGCCGGGGCGGAAGGTGCTTTGCGGCATCCGTTCGGTCAATGGCCTCGATTTGGAGGCTATCCCGGTGCAAGGAGTTCTTCATGGCTGATATCGATGCGATGCTGGATGCGCTGAACGAACAACAGAGGGAGGCGGTGCTTGAAAACAACCGTCCCCTGTTGGTGTTGGCTGGGGCCGGCAGTGGAAAAACGAGGGTCATCACCACCAAAATCGCGTATGCAGTTGAAAAGCTTGGTATTCCCGCCTCTAAGATTCTTGCCGTCACATTCACCAACAAGGCGGCCAGTGAGATGCAGCAGCGGGTGAAGGAAATGCTCGATGGCAATGCCCAGGCCGATGAATGCACCATCCGCACCTTCCACTCCTTTGGAGCCTGGCTGCTCAGACGGTTCGGCTCTGAAATCGGTCTTGCCTCCAATTTCACCATCTATGATGACGACGACTCTCTTTCGCTGCTTGCTTCCTGTTTTCCGAATTACAAGAAACGGGATCTCGATCCTGTCATGCGCAAGATCTCCTATGCCAAGGATCAGGGGCGCAGGCCCACCGACAATCCTGACGGCCTGAAGGTGGGTGGAACCTTCAAGGAGATGTATGATGCGTATGAGAGAAAACTGAGAAGCATAGGAAATGTAGATTTTGCCGATTTGATCGGCCGAAGTATTGAGTTGCTCCAGGAGAAACCGGCTGTTTTGGATTGGGTCCACAACAGGTTTTCCATGATTCTGGTCGATGAGTATCAGGACTCCAATGCTGCGCAGTTCAATCTGCTCAAGCTTCTGGTGGGCCCGGCATGCTTCATTTGTGTTGTCGGCGATGACGACCAGTCCATTTATCGCTTCCGCGGCGCCGAGGTTCGGAATATTCTCAGCTTCCCCGAACTCTATAGCGGTACGAGGACAATCAAGCTGGAACAAAACTACCGCTCCACCAAGCATATTCTCGATGTTGCCAATTCCGTTATCAAGAACAACAAGGGCCGGCATGCAAAAAAGCTGTGGACGGCAAACACCAAGGGAGCGAAGCCCAACCTCTTCTATGTACAGGATGAGCAGGACGAGGCGATGCGGGTGAGCAACATTCTCCTGGCTGACAAGAAGTTCAATGAGAGTGCAATTCTCTACCGGACCAATGCCCAGTCTGTTGCGTTTGAAACCATGTTCAAGCGGCTCTCCATCCCGTACAAGGTTGTTGGAGCCTTGCAGTTCTATGATCGCGAAGAGGTCAAGGATGCCCTTGCCTTGCTGTTCCTCCTCACCAATGAGAAAGACGAGGTGAATTTCAAGCGCATGATCAACAAGCCTGCAAGAGGTATCGGTCCGGGTGCCTTGGACAGCATTCTCTCCTTCGCCCCCCAGACCGACGGCAGCTTGTTTGCCATGCTGCGGCTTGCAATCGAAGGCAATGTGCTCTCTGCAAAGGCGAAAGCCGGAGCATCGCAGTTTCTGAAGATGTTCGAGCATGCAAAGACCCTGCTCGGTGAAGGGGAGCTGGTCGATTGTGCCAACTTTTTGATCAGGGAGGCTGGCTTGGTGGGCTATTATGAGGAGTTGGACAGCCAGAACAGCACCGGAAAAGTCGGCAACCTTGAGGCGCTGGTCAATGCCCTCTCTTCCTATGAATCCTCCCTGGATGGGTTGCTGCAGTTTCTGGAACAGTTGTCGCTCGATCCCACCACCTTGGGCAGGGAAGATCCCCGGGACAAGGAGGGTGTCACCCTCATCACCATGCACAACACCAAGGGCTTGGAGTTCGACCGGGTGTTTGTTGCTGGTTTGGAAGAGGAATTGTTCCCTGGAAGGGCGGGCGAGAGCGACGATGATATCGAGGAAGAACGACGCATCTTTTATGTTGCCGTAACCCGGGCGCGAAAAGAGTTGTATCTTCTGTGCGCAAGGGCGAGGAAAATTTGGGGCAAGAGCAGCTTCCATCACCCCAGCCGCTTCCTTAAGGAGATCGATTCGTCGTTGGTGCATGTGCAGGGCTTCAATCCCGGTATTCAGCATGCCGGCGGTTACCAGGGGCTCTCAAGCCTGGGCGAGAAGCGAAGAGAGCATCAGAGAGGCGGTGCAACTCCCTCTGGCTGGGGCAGCGATGGCAAAGTCCTCATCCGGAAAGGGTTTGGCGACAACGCCAAAACCTTCACGATGAAGACCGTCCACACAGAAGCTGATGGCGGTCCTCTGTTTCCGGTCGGCCAGCGGGTGTATAGTGACAGTTACGGAGAAGGGGAGGTGGTGACTGTGCGGATGAACGGTGACCGGGAGGTCATCGAAGTCCGGTTCAGCGGAGGGCGGAAAGCCACCTTCATCAGCAAATTTGCCCAGCTAGAGAAAATCGGGAGCGAGTGATATGAGTGATGGGGGGAAAGAGACTAGACAAGAAAGGCCGGAAGGTTATACAATGCCTACCGTTGTCCGCGCGCGTTCGTTCTATCTCTATGATAGGCGGGGTGTGCGTTATACCGATTTTTTTCAGAATTATGGCAGAGCCATTCTGGGGCATCGACCCGAACAAGTCCAACGGTCCATCAAGGCCACGGTCAGTCGCGGGTTGATAAGCGAATACCCTTCGCTTTTTTCAGGAAGGCTCGAAAAGCTGCTGGCAATGCTGTTTCCAGACTTTGTGGTGTTCAGGGTATACTCTGACCAGCAGAAGGTCCTTCAGGTGGTACGACAGGTTTCGGATGATGCACTATTCGACCCGGCTGTATCTCCTGAGCATGCGAGCCGTACAGTGTCCTATTGGCGACCGTTCCTAGGTTTTGGCGGGGCAGATTCCGTGATGCTCCTCCCTATCCTACCTTTCCCAGGGAGTTTCGTACCTCAGGTCGTTTGTCTCAAGGAAGAAGCCTGTACAGCTTGTCTACCGCCCTCAGATTGCGTTTCACCGTTGTTGCTTGATTTGCTCGTCAAGGCCACAGCGTCCCTGATACGCACCCTCAAGGTGGAGGATGCAGTTGCAAAGCGAATGGACAATCCCTTGCAGGGAGTGTTCGAGACCAGAGGACCGTACGGATTAACCGGCCTTTGTGCTCAGCGCTATGAGGAGTTTGCTTTGGAGGCCCTGGCCCTCAAGGTGGTGCTTCCTCCTTCTGCCGATGTGCCGTTCATTGTTCCTGGAGAGTATTCGTCAGGCGATGTACAGGCTTTTTTGCAGTTGTCGCGTCAGTATGCTGGTGCTGTAACATACTAAATATGGCAGGTCGGGATGCAAGGCATCCTTCTGTCCATGCAAAAAACACACGCAAGGCTGGTCCTTGCAGAACAGGATGAATAGATGAAGACTATTTTTGTGAAACCGCTGACAGTTCAGAAGAAATGGTATCTGATTGATGCAGAGGGAAAGGAGCTTGGCAAGGTAGCAGTTGCCGCTGCACGCATCCTTCGCGGGAAGAACAAGCCCATTTATGTGCCTCACCAGGACATGGGTGACTATGTGATTATCATCAATGCTGAGAAAGCAGCTCTTTCGGGCAACAAGTACCAGGATAAAATGTATTATCGCCACTCGAACTACCCCGGTGGACTTCGCTCATACAGCTATGCTGATATGATCAAGCGCAACCCGGTCTATCCGATGGAACGTGCCGTCAGGGGCATGCTCCCCCGTGGTCCGCTCGGTCGCAAGTTGTACACCAACATGAAAGTCTATGCAGGTGCGAATCACCAGCAGCAGGCTCAGCAGCCCATCAAGGTTGAAATCTAAGGTAGGAGCGAAAAATGGCAAAGAAAGAAGTGAAGAAAGTTGTTGATCTTGGTCATGGTGTCGGTCGCCGCAAGACCGCTGTCGCTCGTGTCTACCTGCGTGAAGGCGAGGGCAAGATCGTAGTGAACGGCAGGGATGTTGATTCCTATTTTGGAAACCCGATGTTGGTGTACATCGTCAAGCAGCCGCTTGAGACCACCGAAACCACCGGCAAGTACGATATCCTCATCAACGTCGTCGGCGGTGGTCCCTCCGGCCAGGCCGGTGCTTGCCGCCATGGTATCGCACGCGCTCTCTGTGCACACGACGAGGCTTACAGGCCCGCTCTGCACACCGCTGGTTTCATGACTCGTGACTCCCGCATGGTCGAACGCAAGAAGTACGGTCAGCCGGGTGCTCGTCGCAAGTTCCAGTTCTCCAAGCGCTAAGTGGCATTTGCACGCATCGAAGGGGAAATCCCTGGCCAGGGCTATCAAGTTCTTGTCCACGAGGGTTTCCCTTTTTTTATTACAGCTGATGTCTTTCGCTTGCGGCACCTCTCTGTCGGTCAAGAGCTCACTGAAGCAGAGTGCAATGAGCTCAAAGACGCTCAAGCGAGGCGCAACTGCCGCTCTCAGGCAATGGCTTACCTTGCCAGGCGCGAGCATACCGCCTTGGAGTTGACCCGGAAGCTGACGCAGAAAGGGTATGAGTTGCACATCATCAAGCCCACCCTTGAGCAGCTCGCGTCTGATAACCTGCTCAGCGAGTATCGGTATGCACTGCTGGCAATTGAACACAGGCAGAAGAAGAGTCCTGAAGGAAGAGTATTGATGGCCCAGCGTCTTGGCGAAAAAGGGGTCAATCGCGAAGATGCCCAGCGTGCCTTGGACGAGCTCTACGGTGAAGAGGCGATTGTCGAGTATGTGCAGAAAGCATACAGTCAGGCGATCAGGAAGGTGGGTGAGGACAAGGCAAGGTATCTACTGCAAAAGAAGGGCTTTTCCTCCTACGAGATTCGTCTCGGGCTTGAGGGCTTTGAGAAGTCCGAGTAAACTAAAATCCTAATGGAGGCAGGTATGAGCAGAAAGAAGACATTCATCGCAGCATTGCTGATACTATGCTTCTCGGTATCATCTCTTTCAGCCTTGGATTTCACCTACGATGCAAATCTCTCCAAAGCCAGTGATATCACCTTGGCTTTGACGCTTGCCACCCCCGGAGTCCTTGGCCTGATAGCACCCCCGTCCGACTACATTGCCATCGCAACCAGCTATGCAGGAACCATCGCAGGCGCCTATGGAGTCCGTACCTTCCTCAAGCAGGTGGTACACAAGCCCAGGCCGTATGTTCAGGATGGCATGCCGCTTCCTGATGGCGTCGACCCTGATGAAAATTATGAGTCCTTTCCTTCAGGTCATAGCATCATGGCCTTCAGTTCTGCTGCCTATACCCAGGCCATGCAGCTTCTCTTTTATCCTGATTCAACTACCATGAAGGTCGTTAGTGCAACAACTTGGATTTTGGCTGCCACTACTGCTACGCTTCGGGTGGTCAGCGGCAATCACTATCTGGAAGATGTGCTTGCCGGCGCTGCCATGGGGTCTGCAATTGGTTTTCTTGGCCCCTATATAACCCATCAGTTGCTCAAGAGAGATGCAGATGCTCCTACCGTGTTGGCAGGACCTGTGGTGGGGATGCAGGTGTCGTTCTAAAACGAGCTTTTCTACCAGATATTCTTCAATAGAGCGATGACAACCATCACCGCCTCTACCATGAAGTTCCTCTTGTTCATGCCCCAGGCAATCGCAGAAGTTCAAACAGCTTTGAGTCCTTCTTTGCTTGCGGGAGTATTTCCCAGTGCCATCGCCAAGCAGATCGGGGATGCGACCAACTTCATGTTCGTCACCCCGTTGCTGGAAATAGTATCGACCGGCGGCTTTTTGATCCTGCGGGGCGTAGGGCTGTTCAACCCCGGGGGAAGATTGGTGCCAGGTTGCAGCCTTCTCTTGGAAGAGGAAGCGCATGGAAAAGAACAACCACGCCTGTCAAATGCGTGGTTGGTTCTCAGTATGACGTTGTTCTTTCCTGTTACTTCTGCTTGATATGAGCCAGGAACTCCTTGAATCCATCACCGTTATCCTGCGGTTCGTACTCAACAAGCGGGTAGTGTTCCATCACAAAGTCTATGTCCTTGTCTCCTCTGCCGGAAAGATTGACCAAAATCACCTTGTCCTTGGGCAATGTCTGAGCCAGCTTGATCGCATGGGCAACTGCATGGCTGGATTCAAGGGCGGGGATGATGCCCTCCATTCTGCTCAGCCCGTAGAAAGCTTCCACTGCCTCGCGGTCGGTTGCACTTTCGTAGATGACCCGCCCGATGGTATGCAGGTAACTGTGTTGGGGGCCGACACCCGGATAATCCAAACCACTTGCTATTGAGTACACCGGAAGAGCCTCTCCCTTGTCATCCTGGAGCAACAGGCTCTTGAATCCATGCAGGATGCCTACACTTCCCTTGGTAATGGTTGCAGCGTGATCGGGGGTGTCAAGACCCTTTCCTGCAGGCTCCACACCATAGAGTTTTACGTCCTTGTCGTCAAGGAAGGCACTGAAAATTCCCATGGCATTCGAACCACCGCCGACACAAGCGACAACCGCATCAGGGAGTGAATTGGTCATCTCCTGAATCTGCTTTCGGGCTTCAATGCCGACGACACTCTGGAAGTCACGAACCATCATCGGGAAGGGGTGGGGACCGACAACCGAACCAATGCAATAGATCTGGGTTACGGGATCCTGAAGATACGCCTCGAACGCTGCATCGACTGCATCCTTGAGCGTCTTGGTTCCCCTGGTCACCTCCACGACGGTCGCACCCAGAATCTTCATTCGGCTTACGTTCGGAGCTTCTTTCTTGATATCAATCGCACCCATGTAAATATCACACTCAAGACCGAGCAGGGCGGCTGCAGTGGCAAGGGCAACCCCATGCTGACCGGCACCGGTCTCTGCGATCACCTTCTTCTTTCCCAGCTTCTTGGCCAGCAGCGCTTCTCCGATACAGTGATTGATCTTATGTGCTCCGGTATGGTTCAGGTCCTCACGCTTGAGATAAATCTGAGCTCCTCCGACTGCTTCTGACAGCCGTCTGGCATGGTAGACCGGAGATGGACGTCCAACGTAATGTTTCTGGAGACTTGCCAGTTCGCTTAAAAATTCAGGGTCCTGTACGATCTGCTCATAGGCTTGGGTAATCTCGTCCATGACGGTCTGCAACTGGGGAGGAAGATAGGCGCCTCCAAATTCTCCGAAGCGTCCAGCTTGGTCGGGAAGATTGGTTGTATTGATTTCTTTGGTTATCGGGTTCTGCATGGGAATCTCCTTGTTGGATTCTGATGTTACTGTAGATAGAAACAGTCTGTCAACAGGGAATGCAAAAGTTTCTATAAAAAGAAACAATTCCCAGTGCAAAGAAAAACCCACAGGACTCATATGGCCTGTGGGCTTGCTCTTTGCTGCAGAAATGATATCTAAATTCCCAAAGCTTTCTTCACGGCTGCAGCGTCGCGTACACCGACAGCCTTGTTTACTACCTTGCCGTCCTTGTAAAACAGAAGAGTAGGAATGGACTGTACGCCAAAGGTACCGGCAAGTTCGCCTTCCTCGTCTACGTTGACCTTGACAATCTTGGCCTGATTGGCGGTGATTTCCTTGTCCAGCTGCTCCAGGATGGTTCCCTGCATGCGGCATGGACCACACCAAGCCGCCCAGAAATCGACGACTACGGGGACAGTGCTCTTCAGGACTTCAGCTTCATATGTGCTCTTGGTTACATGTTTGATCATTCTATGCTCCTTGTTACTGTATACTATACAGGTGAATTCTTGTATCGTATAGATACATTACTACTTTTATTTGCTAACGGCAACTACTTGGGAGCGTTTTTTGATGCATCCGATCGTTGATTTGCATTGCGACACCATCTACGAACTCGCTCAAAAACAAAGTGGATGTCTCTGGGAAAACGAGGGACATGTCTCCCTCGCCTGGATGGACAAGGCTGGCAAAGTGACGACCTGCTTCGCCCTGTTCGTCGACAGCAAGCTTGGTGATTGCTGGCAGGCAGCCCAATACCTGCACCAGCGGTTCCTGCTGGAAATGCTGCGTAATCACGAACGGATCGTACAGGTCAGAACTGCAGATGAGGTGCGCACCTCTGCCCGCCATGGAGCAATCCTCAGCTGTGAGGAGCTGCAAATCCTGGAAGGGAAGCTTGAACGGATTGGGACGCTCGCCTCCTGGGGGGTTCGGCTTGCCACCCTGACATGGAACCATGAGAATGACTTCGGTTTTCCCCATCATCAAGTTGGCGGATTGAAAAGCCTTGGATTTGCAGCAATCGAGGAGATGGAGCGAAACAACATCCTGGTGGATGTCTCCCACCTCAACGACGAGGGCTTCTTTGACGCTGCCTCCATCGCCCGCAAGCCGCTCATTGCCAGCCACTCAAACTGCCGGACTGTGACCAATCACAGCAGAAACCTCAGTGACCACATGATCCGTGTCATCGCTGACAAGGGCGGGGTGGTGGGGTTGAATTTCTGCCCGTCGTTTCTCAGCGAGAATTGGAATACAAGCACCGTTGAAGCAATGGTACGCCATGCCGCTCATCTCAAACAGGTCGGCGGGAGCGCAGTGTTGGCATTGGGTACTGATTACGACGGCATTACAGGCGACATTGAGATCCCCCACTATGATGGATTGATCTTGTTGTGGCAGGCGTTGGAAAAGTCCGGGTTTACGGATTCCGATCTAGAGGGTATGTGGTATTCCAACGCTCTCAGGGTGCTTTCCTGAGGCTCTTGAGCAAGGTTTTATCCTCTTCTCCGACCAAGCGTGACTCTATGCACTTTTGGATGGCTTTGCGCCGAACCTGCTCGCCCAGGATGCCCGGATACAGATACGGCAGCGTCTTGCTTCGGCTGCTGCAGAATGCTGTGGCATAGGCCCATCCGAGGGCCATTACAACATAGTAGTGGGGATTGGAAACCGTGGTGAGTTCTTCCAGTGTTTGGTCGATCGAGGCAGCGCCAAGGTAGTAGTTCATCAAGCCTACAATGCCCAGCCTCTGGTCATAGG
>ERZ1645192.1362-NODE-1362-length-20437-cov-7.501472_pt1 | contig 20437 bp, 19 predicted proteins | sample MGYA00575354_ERZ1645192 | MGnify/ENA primary metagenome ERZ1645192 (study PRJEB40844, sample SAMN11349763) | freshwater sediment metagenome | isolation source: river sediment | host: Sediment | place: India: Faizupur Khadar , New Delhi | collected 2017-02-21 ... | reverse complement strand
AGGTCGTTGATCGCCGCCTGCCCGGGGCCCGGGCGGGCTCCCCTCTTTCCGACGAAATGGAAGGCGCACTCCTGCGGCGCGAGCTGCAACAGGTCCGGGTGGATCAGGCTGTCGTAGACGACGTGGTCGGCCCGTTCGAGGAACAGTTTCGCTTCGATGGTCAGCCAGAGGGGGCCGCCGCATCCGGCCCCGACGAGACGAACGGTCATGGCCGTTTCTCCGCGGGAATGAGCGTGGCCTCGAGGATGCGCATCGCGACCGCGTCGGCCCTGATGCGTCGGGCGAGTTCCATTCCGGCTTCGAAGGCGTCTTCGCGGGTTGCGACCTTTCCGGCCGCCGAGAAGCGGCGGAAGTCGCGCCCCGATTCGTCGAGGATTTCGGCCTGGAAATCGAGCCGTTCCCCGTCGAGTCGCGCCAGCGCCGCAAAGGGGACGTGGCAGCCCACCCGGAGCGTCCGGAGAAGCGTCCGTTCGGCAAGCGCGCAGAGGAACGTCTTTTTGCAGCCGATCCCGGCCGCGAGGGAGAACAGCGGGCCGTCAAGCGGCGCTTCGAGCGCGATGATCCCCTGACACGGGGCGGGAAGGAAGGGGAGCGTTTCCGAGTTCGGAGGGACGATCCCGAGGCGGTCGAGTCCGGCCCGGGCGAGGATGATCGCGTCGTACTGCCCCTCCCGCAGGCGCGACAGGCGCGTCGCGACGTTTCCGCGCAACTCGGCCGTGACGAGGTCGGGGCGGCTCCGCAGGAGCTGCGCCCTTCTCCGCGGACTCGACGTCCCCACGACGGACGCCGGAGACATCGAGGCGAGCGTCGCGTCGGCGCGCCCGATCAGGACATCTTCGACGTTGTCCCTGGGAAGCACCGCTGCGATGTCGAGTCCCTCGCGGCAACAGGAGGGAATGTCCTTGAGGCTGTGGACCGCGCCGTCCCCCTCCCCCCTGAGGAGCGCCTCCTCGATGCAGCACGAGAACGCGCCGATCCCGCCGAAGCAGCGCAAGGGGAGCGACGACTCCCGGTCCCCCCGCGTCGAGAACGGAACGATGTCGACGGACGGCCCGAGCGGCCGGATCGCGTCGGCCATTCGTTCGGCCTGGACGATGGCGAGCGGGCTTCCTCTCGTGAGCAGTCTCATGACGGCGTCTCCCCGCCGGAGAGGGAAGGTCCGATCGGCCCGGGCTAGCCCAGCTCGAACGTGGTGACGCCGAAGAGCCGGTTCATGTCGATGACGGGCGGCTCCTGGTTGTACATGCGAACGGTGGCGAAGGTCGGCGTCATGTGATGCTCCTTCGCGAGGGCCGTTGCGACGGCGTTCGGTTCGGGGACGTCGAGGAAGATCGCGTCGCCCTCGGGGACGGACGCGGCAAGCGCGTGATAGAGTCCCCACGCGACCGTGGCGTCGTCGGCGAAAAGCGGGCCGATCTTGCATCCTTCGCGGCACTGCCGGATCGTGCCGTAGCCGCGCACGGTCTCGTCGCGCCAGACGAGGGACGTCGCGTGCGGGGCGGATGTCCACGCAGCGAGGAAGGCGCTCCTGGGAGCAGGGAAACAAAACCGGTCGTACGCCTCTATTTCGGGCAGAAGCTCCGGCGTGACGGGAACGATATGCGCGTCGCGCGCATCCTGCGGCGCGGCCGTTCCCTTGAAGCGAACGTTGCGCCAGGCGAGCTTGAAGCCCTGTTTCGCATAATTTCGGGCCTTCTGTTCCACGCCGTCGAGACCGATGCACCGGCCCGACAAACGACGCATCGCCGTATCGGCCAGAACCAGCCCGATCTGTCGTCCTCTCCGCTCCGGCGTGACGAGGAAGAGGCCGATGAAGCCGAAGTCCTCGCCGTATTGAACGGCGGAGATCGTCCCCACCGGGGTCTTGCCGGAGTAGGCGATGAAAAAGCCCTCCGGATCCGCCTGGTAGAAGCACGCGGCATCGTCCAGGCCGGGATTCCAGCCTTCGCGGGCCGCCCATTCGATCGCCAGGTCGAGGTCCCTCGGACTCATTGGGTTTACGGTGACGCTGCTTTGAGATGGGAATCGCATACACGTGTCCTCCTTCGAAATACTCGGGACCATCATACTCCATATACGTGGAAAAAGGCGCAAAAGAGAGACATTCCGCACACAATCATCCATTTTACAGACGAAAAGCCCGCCTCCACGTTTCCGGGAGACGGGCCGGACACTCCGTACAAAAAGAACCGCTTACTCGTATCGCAACGCTTCGATCGGGTCGAGTTTCGCGGCCTTCGACGCGGGGTAGTAGCCGAAGAAGATCCCGATCGCGGCCGAAAAGCCGAACGCCAGGATGATCGAGAAGGGCGAGATGACGGCGCTCCACCCGGCGTAGCGCGAGATCAGGACGGACGCTCCGGCCCCGAGCGCGATCCCCAGGATGCCCCCCAGAAGCGAGAGAATGATGGCTTCCGCGAGGAACTGAAACAGGATGTCCGCGGTCTTCGCGCCGACCGCCATGCGGATGCCGATCTCGCGCGTCCGCTCCGTGACGGAGACGAGCATGATGTTCATGATGCCGATGCCGCCGACCAGCAGCGAGATGGACGCCACGGCCGCCAGCAGCAGCGAGAGCGCCTGCGTGGACGCCTTCGCGGCCTCCATGATCTCCGTGAGGTTCATCACGGAAAAGTCCGCGTCTTCCGCCGTCCGGATGCGGTGCCGCTGGTTGAGCAGCGCCGTGATCTGTTCCGACGCGGCCGCAATTTCCGCCTCGCTCGCCGCCTTGACGCGGATCATGTTGACGCGCCCCTGGAAGCGCGAGCCGTAGATCCGTTTCTGCGCCGTCGTGATCGGCAGAAGGAGCGTGTCGTCCTGGTCCTGCCCCATCGCGTTGTTGCCCTTCTTCTTGAGAACGCCGACGACGGTCACGGGGACCTTCTTCACGCGGATGGTCTTTCCGACGGGATCCTCGTCGCCGAAGAGGTTCGTGACGACCGTCTGCCCCAGGATGCAGACCTTCGCGGAGCTTCGGATGTCCGAATCGGTGAAGTTTCGTCCGGCGCCGAGCGGCCATTCCTGGATGGCCAGGAGGCCGCCGTTGGTGCCTTCCGACCGCGTGGACCAGTTCATGTTGCCGTACACGACCTGCACGGCGCCCGACGCGGACGGGTCGGCGAGCGCGACGGCAGGGCATTCCTTCTGGATCGCCTCGGCGTCCGCGAAGGTCAGCGACGGCGTGGCGCCCATTCCCATACGCTGCCCGCCGCTGGTTGTGGAGCCCGACCGGACGATCAGGAGGTTGCTGCCCATGCTCGAAATATGCTCCGCGACTTTCTTGTTGGCGCCGGTTCCGATGGCGAACATCGCGACGACCGCCGCGACGCCGATGATGATTCCGAGCGCCGTCAGGAGCGACCGCATCTTGTTGGTCCGCAGGGACTTGCGCGCGATGCCGAGGATCGCCGACGGGGCGATCATGCGCATTCGCCTTCTTTCTCGATTTCCGTTCTCTTCTCCATCGGCTCGTCGGAGACGATGAGGCCGTCCCGGACGGTCACGACGCGCCGCGAGTAGCGGGCGACGTCGGGCTCGTGGGTCACGAGGATGATGGTGATGCCCTTTGTCCGGTTGAGGTTCTCGAACAGGTCCATGATTTCGTCGCTGGTCTTCGTGTCCAGGTTGCCGGTGGGTTCGTCCGCGAGGATCAGCGGCGCGCCGCCGACGAGCGCCCGGGCGATCGCGACGCGCTGCTGCTGTCCGCCCGAGAGCTGCTTGGGTTCGTGATGCTCGCGCCCCTCCAGCCCGACGAGCCGGAGCGCGTCGAGCGCCCGTTTCGCGCGTTCCTGCCGGGGAACGCCCATGTAGAGCAGCGGCAGTTCGACGTTTTCCAGCGCCGAGGTGCGCGAGAGCAGGTTGAAGCCCTGGAAGACGAAGCCGATGAATTGTCCGCGGACCTGCGCGAGGTCGTCCTTTCCCATGTTGCTCACGTCGCGCCCGTCGAGCAGGTAGCTCCCCGAAGAGGGGACGTCGAGGCACCCCAGGATGTTCATGAGCGTGGACTTCCCCGATCCCGACGGTCCCATGACAGCCACGAATTCGCCCTTCTCCATCGAGAGGGAGACGCCCCGGAGCGCTTCGACGCGGACCTCTCCGAGGTCGTAGATCTTCCGGATGTCCCGAAGCTCGATGAGCGCCATGGCTAGAACATCCTCGGCGGCATGTTCGCCCTGGAGTTCTTCGCGGTCGCGGCCGCCCCCGAAAGGGCGCCGGTCACGACGAGATCGCCGTCCGCAAGGTCGCCCGATACGGCCGTCCAGCTTCCGTCACTCAGGCCGACGGTCACGGGAACGCGCATCGGAACCTGTCCGGGATCGTTCGATTCCGGGAGAATCCACACGACCTGGACGCCCTTGCCGTTCTGCGACGCAGAGCCGTTCGCCTTCGACGTCGATCCGGCCCTCTTCGAGTCGCCGGAGCCCGTCCTGGCGCCGTTTGGGGCTCCCGCCATTCGGACGCGAAGCGCCGCGTTGGGGACCTTCAGGACGTTCTTCGCGGACGCCGTCTCGATCGTGACGTTGGCCGTCATTCCGGGATAGAGGCGAAGGTCCGGGTTTTCGGCCGAGATGATGACCGTATAGGTCACGACGTTTTCCGTCGTCGCCGCCATCAGGCGCACCTGACGCACCGCTCCGCTGAAGGTGTCTTCGGGATAGGTGTCCACGGTGAACGTGACGGGCATGCCTTCCTTGACGTAGCCGATATCCGCCTCGTCCACGGCCGCCTCGACCTGCATCTTGGTCAGGTCCTCCGCGATCGTGAAGAGCGTGGGCGTCTGATAGCTCGACGCGACCGTCTGCCCCTCGCTGACGTCCTTGCCGACGACCGTGCCGTTCACGGGCGAATAGATCTCCGAATAGGCCAGGTTCGTGCGGCTCTGTTCGAGCGTCGCCTGCGCCGCGTCGAGCTTGGCCTTCGCGGAGCCGAGCTGCGCCGACGTCGTGGCGGCAGACGTTTCCGCCGATTCGAGGTCGCTCTTCGCGATGAAGTTCTTCGCGTACAGGCTCTTCTGGCGCGTGTGCTCGCGGCGGGCCTCCCTGACTTTCGCCGCGGCCTCGGCATAGGAGGCCTTCGCGGAATTCAGGTTCGCCTCGGACTCCTTCACCTTCGCCTGCAACACCGTCGCGTCGATCTCGGCGATGAGCTGCCCCTTCTTCACGGAGGAGTTGTAGTCCACGAAAATCTTCCGGATCGTGCCGGAAACCTGGCTGCCCACTTCGACCGTATTGACGGCCTGGATCTTGCCCGTCGCGGAGACGACCCTCGTGATGCTCCCCCGGGTTACGGCTTCCGTGCTGTAGGTTGCCGTTTCCCCGTTGCTTCCCCTGCTCGTGTAAACAATGTATCCGCCCGCGAGAAGGGCGATTCCCGCGCATCCGAAAAACAGTTTCTTCAGTCCCTTTTTCACTTGGAATCCCTTCCTTCCTTTTGGGCCGCACCCGTTGTCTTCGTGTCGCGTCCCAGAACCTTCTCCAGCGTCGCCCGCGCGATCTGGAGGTCGAAATTCGCCTGAACCAGCGACTTGCGCGCCTTGTTGTACTTGTCGCCCGCGTCGGAGACTTCGAGGCTCGTGCCGACGCCGACGCCGTACCGCCCCACCGCGAGATCCATATTCTCTTTCGCCTGCCGCAGTCCCTCGCCGGCGGTCACAACCTGCTCTTCCGCTGTCGCGAGGTCGGAAAGGGCCGTGCGGACTTCGAGAAGAACCGTCTGCCGGATGCTTTCGAGCGACTGCTTCTCGAGATCGAGGTCCGCCCGGGCCGTCTCGGTCTTCGCGGCGGTCGCGCCGCCGTCGCTCACCGGAATGGAGAGCGTCAGCGCCGTGCTCCACTGTCCCGACCACCCCGAATGTCCGTCGGAAAAGTCGTAGCCGCCGCTGAGGGAGAGCGTCGGGTTCATGCCCTTCGCCGCGTAGGAGACGGACATCCCGGCCGCCGTGATCCGCGCCTGCTGCGCCAGGTAGTCCGGCCGGAGCGACAGCGCCTCGGTCAGCGCGGCCACCTCCGCCGGAGTCGCGGGAACCGTCGCCGACGGAACGTCCGGCTTCGTTCCCGCCCGGGGCAGCTTCGTCCCGACCGTGTTTTCGAGCGTCGCCCATCCGATGGAGAGCGAACCCTTCGCCTTCGTCAGATCCTGCTTCGCCTGGCTCAGGTTCACCTCGGCGGTCGTCACGTCGGAGCGCTTCGTCCGCCCCGCATCGTAGAAGGCCCGGGCCTGGGCGAGCTGCGCCTCGTAGAGCGAGACCGTCTCCTGCGCAACGGACACGTCCTCGTAATACCGCAGCAGCGAGAAGAACGCCTGCTTCACATCGTAGAGAAGCACCTGACGCGTGCGCGTCGCGTCTCGCTCCGACGCCGTCACGGCGACCGACGCCTTCTTCAGCGCAAGTTCCCTGCGGCCGCCGTCGGAAAGCGTGTGGCTGACGCCGATCCCGGAGCTGTAGCGTTCCTTCGCGGTTCCGTCGTTCGTGGAGACGGACCCGTCGACGTCCACCGTCGGACGGAGATTCGCTGCCGCTTCCTTCGTCTGGCTGACGGAACGGCGGATCTTCGTGTTCGCGGAGGCCATATCCGGGTGGTTCTCCAGCGCGAGCGCCAGGCATTCGTCGAGCGTCGGACCGGCTTCGGCCGCCGCCGGCGATGCAGCCCCGAGCGCCGGAAGGGGGGAGAACGCCATCGCGAACAGGAAGAACAGTGTCGGTATCAGGATCTTTTTCATGTATGCCGCCTCGCTTTCGCGTGTGTCGTTTTCGTCGATTTCACTATAGCATTCTATCCTTCACGTCTTAAGCCGCTCTTCGGGAATGTTCCGTTTCGATAAGAGAGTGCAAAGAATCCTTTACAAACCGGATTCGTACGCCTGGCCGGGCCCGCAGCCGTTGCTATCCGCGTCCGGACGGGGCGAAGAGAACAGCGGCCGGACGGACGTAAGAGCCCCCGCTCTTTTCGCATCCGTCCGCAGGGAATATACTGGATCCGCGTGGAACGCACGCGCGACGAGGTGCAGCCGAAGGAGAGGATCCGACATGGCGGAAGACAGGGACAAACTCGTGGAACGGCTTCTGATCGAGGGCATCGGAGAAGTGATGAAGACCGGAATGAGGCTCTCCGGCACGAAGGTTCCCTTCGCGGGACTCGCGTCCTCTTTCGGCGGCAAGCTCGGGGCGAAGCTCTCGAAAACCGACTCCGCCGAGCGGGAGATGCGTCTGAAGACCGACCCGAAGGACCTGCTGCTCAAACTCTACGCCTGGTTCGCGAAGAACGGCCGCCTCGCCGAAGAGGCCGAGGAGGGCTGCATGCGCGTGACGGGCGTGATCAACGCCGGAATCATGAACATGAGCCCCGTGGTGCTCTGCGTCGAGATCGGCTCGGACGACGCGGACGCGGGACGCTGCACGGTCCGCATCGCGGGCTTCGCCAAGGAAGGCCTGATCAGCCAGCACGCCGCCGAAAAGGGCGTCGCGAAACTCGCGGAAGTTCTGAACATGCTGAAGGCGTGAGGCGAAGCGCTCCGCCGTGCGATTGGCGGTATGGGCCGGCGTTCCGACGGATGGCGCTCATCCCGGCATATCTTCGCTTGTGATCGCGCAATGCCTGTGATACATTAAACAGCAAAGTATACATAAAGATTACTCTTGCACCGCTTTTTACAGAAAGGGGCGTTCGGGAGAGTGACAGAGCAGAAGATGCAACGCAACGGCGACTATTCGCCGCCGGAAAAGGGATGGCCGACGCCGGGTTCGGCGAAGAAGGGATCCGCGCGGAAGGTGATGCCGCCGCCCAAGACCATGCTGTGGTTCACGCTTATTCTTCTCGCGAATTTCTTTCTGGCGAGACTGTTCGCCCCGGGGCCGGAAGAACCGCTCATGGTGCCCTACACCCTGTTCCGGGAGGAAGTCGGAAAGCACAACGTGCAGTCGATCTTCAGCCGGGGCGACACGATTACGGGCATCTTCAAAGCCCGGCCGTCCTCCGCGACTGCGGGCGACACGGGCGGAACGCCGGCGGCGAAGGAGAACAAGACCTTTACGACGACGCTTCCGTCTTTCGTGGATCCCGGCCTGGAGACGTTCCTGATCGAACGGGGCGTCGAGATCAGCGCCAAGCCGATCAACGAGGAACGCGGCCCGCTTGAGACGCTCCTCTTCAGCTTCGGCCCGGGCCTGCTCTTTATCGCGTTCTACTTCTGGCTCTTCCGGCGTTCGTCGCAGGGCGGCGGCATCGGAGGCGGGATGCTGGGCATCGGCAAGAGCAAGGCGCGCCGGTACGACCAGGAGAAGGACGCGAAGGTCACGTTCGAGGATGTCGCCGGAATCGACGAAGCGGAGAACGAACTGGTCGAGGTCGTGGATTTCCTCAAGGATCCCGGAAAGTACACCCGGCTGGGCGGGACCGCGCCGAAGGGCGTTCTGCTCGTGGGCTCTCCCGGTACGGGAAAGACGCTGCTCGCGAAGGCGGTCGCCGGAGAGGCGGGAGTTCCGTTCTTCTCGATGAGCGCCGCGGAGTTCGTCGAGATGATCGTCGGCGTTGGCGCGGCGCGGGTGCGGGACCTCTTCAAGCAGGCCCGAGAGAACGCTCCGTCGATCATCTTCATCGACGAGCTGGACGCCATCGGACGCGCGCGCGGACAGGTGTCGATAGGGGGTTCGAGCGAGCAGGAACAGACCCTGAACCAGATTCTGACCGAAATGGACGGCTTCTCAAGCCGCGAGGGCATCATCGTTCTGGCCGCGACCAACCAGCCGGACGTTCTCGACAAGGCGCTCCTGCGCGCGGGCCGCTTCGACCGGCGCGTGGTCGTCAACCTTCCGGACAAGACGGGACGCGAGGCGATCCTCAAGGTTCACACGCGCACCGTGCCGCTCGCCGGCGACGCGAGTCTGGCGGAGCTTGCGGCGGCCACGCCGGGGTTCGCGGGAGCCGACCTGAAGAACCTGGTCAACGAGGCGGCGTTGCTGGCGGCCCGGCGCGAGCAGAACGAGGTCCGGCAGAAGGACTTTCTTGACGCGCTCGAGAAGATGGTTCTGGGCCCCGAGCGGCCGCTGCTTCTGAGTCGCGCCGACAAGGAACGCATCGCCTACCACGAAGGGGGCCACGCCATTCTGGGCCTCGTGGAGCCGGGCGCCGACCCGGTGAACCGGGTGACGATCGTGCCGCGCGGTCAGGCGCTCGGCGTGACGTATCAGCGGCCGGACAACGACCGCTACAACTATCCGGAGGCCTACCTCCGCGCGCGGATCGTCGGAATGCTCGGCGGCCGCGCGGCCGAAGAGGTCGTGTACGGCACGAAGACGACCGGGGCCGAAAGCGATATCGAGCAGGCAACCTGCCTGGCCCGCCAGATGGTCACGCGCTGGGGCATGAGCGAGCGGCTCGGCCTGGTGCAGCTCGCGCCGCGGGAGAACCCCTACCTGAGCGGCTCCGGCGGCGGCGGCTACGGTTGCGCGAAATCGTTCAGCGAGGAAACCTCAAGGGCCGTCGACGCGGAGGTTTTCCGAATCATCGGCGAATGTCACGAGGAAGGCAAGCGGCTCCTCAACGCGCACCGGCGGGAACTCGACGCGCTCGCCGAAGCCCTGATGGAGCGGGAGACCCTCGACGAACAGGAGATCCTCGCCGTCACCGGACTCCCTCCTGCGCCGCCGCTGGAGACGGGAAAACTGCCGGTTCCCGGGGCGATCGCACCGGGCGGCGAATAGCCGGAGGTCACTGTTCCTCGAAAAGCGGGACGGCTTCGCGCCAGGCATAATCATCGAACAAAAAACAAGAGCGCCGGGATCGTATCGGCGCTCTTGTTTTTTTCTTGCACGACAGCGGAAAACGGAGTAAAAACGTGGTAGCATAGCGACGCTCTGCGAAGAACACCGGTTCGCGTTGCATGCGTCGGTGAAAGAAGAGCGCTGCGTCGCGCCCCGGCCCGGGTCGCGGGATATTCGGTGGAGGTGTTCCCTGTGAGTATCTTTTCGATGATGATTTCGTTTGCGCCCTGGCTCGTTCTCAAGATCGTTTCCATCCTTCCGCTCGCGGACCCGCTGACGATGCTCAAGGCGGCGCTCGTCATCGCGTTCGCCATCAGCCTCTACCAGTCGCTCCGGAGCAAGGTGCGGGGCTTCATCTTCTGGGGGACGATCCTCTTCTTCTCGTTCAGCCTCGTCACGGTCGTCCTGATGTCCAACATGTGGGTCGTCGGCCATCTCGGGCTGCTGGCGCAGCTGAATATGAACGTCATAGCGTGGGGATCGATGCTCGTCAGGCGGCCCTTCACGATCGACTACGCGAAGCAGAGCGTGCCGCAGGAATTCTGGTCGAACCCGAGGTTCCTGCGGAAAAACTACCTCATCACGGGCGTCTGGGGAGTGTACTTCCTTCTGGGGCTCGCGTCGGCGGAGATCCGCGTCTACGAGCCGCAGGTGAGCCACGTGCTTCTCGAGATCCTCGACAACGCCTCGATGATCGGCGCAATGCTCTTCACGTGCCACATGTCGAAGCACCCCAAGAGCGCGCAGCTTCCGCCCGAAGGAGACGCCGCAGCGTAAGAACCGCGTCCCCCGGCGCAATTCGTATGGTCACGAAAGAGGCCGCTCCCGCATGAGGAGCGGCCTCTTTTTATCGCGTCCCGAAATGGGCGGGGGCTATTTCGTTTCCGGATGCTCCTTCAGAAACGCGGCCACGCGGTCGGCGACGTTCCGTTCGAGGTTCCGGAAGAAGAAGGAGTAGTCGTAGGGATGGTAGAAGCCGCTCGCCGCGCCGCGCACCAGGTCGGTGCGGGTCGGCCGTGGGACGATCAGCGCGCCGTCGATTGTCTGCGCCCCGGTGAACTGCGGAACTTCGATCCGTTTTCCGCCGGCGAAGAACACGGCGCCGAGGTTGCGTTCCTTCGGGACGGCCTCGCCCGTCGTATCCATGGTCAGCGGGTTGACCCCGACCGCTCCGGGGATGGCGATGGTAATGTCCGGACTGACGGCCTGCGTGTTGTAGCTGATGATGCACCCGGTCCGCGTCGGCGAATCGCTCATGACGAGCTGCGGATATTTTTCGAGGTCGTCCGGCGTGACGGACCATCCGATGATGTAGCTCGCCACGAGCCGTTCACGGAGCTTCGGGTCTCCGAAACGGCGCTGGAGCAACCAAAGCAGGACGTTCGATCCCTGGCTGTGCCCCGCGAGAATGAAGGGGCGCCCCGCATTGAAATGTTCCATGTAGTAATCGAAGGCCTTTTCGACATCCGAATAGGCGATACCGAGCGCCATGGATTTGTCCTGTTCAGAAGCGGAGAGCACCTTGATGTTCGCTTCGCGATATCTCGGAGCGAAGATATTGCAGGTCAACGCGAAGACGCCGGCCGTCTTTGCGAGGTCCGCGTCGACCAAAGGGTTCTGCCGGTTCGATTCGAGGCATTCGTTCCACGCGTTCGGGAAGAAGAACGCCGTCGGATGGACGAAGAACACGTCCGCGGATTTCGTGCGTTCCGCTTCGGGCGGAAGGGACGCCCAGTCGGACGCGCGGGCGTAGTCCGGCGCGGGAGGAACCGCGGCGGGGTTGAACGCATTCGTGCGGTCGAACAGCGCGCCGATATCGCCGGAAAGGTCCGTTCGCAGCAGGTCGATCTCGCTCGAAACCTTCGCGGTCTCCGCGAGTTCGTCGAGCGAGATCCGGGCGATCGCAGGGTTATCCAGCGTGCGGAAGAAGATCCGCCTTCCCGCGATGTCCGTGACGATCGTCCACTGCGTGTTTCCGTGCGGGAACTCCGGCGGAACGGAGAGAACCTGCGCCGCGGCGAAGCCGAAGGCGACGGCCCGCGCCGGGTCGTCCGGGACCGAAAGATGCTTGCGGTAGTACGCGCCGCGGACGAAGCGGTCGATCGACTCGTGCGCCCCCGGGATGGGCTTCTCCCCGTCGAACTCCGCATACTGCGAAAGCGCCGCAAGGGACTCTCCGTACTCCGTGTTGGTCAGGACTGGAATCTTCGGATCGCGGGTCACCTTCGTCGCGCCTCCGACGAATTCGACGATCGCGGACGCTCCCGTCGCGTCGTGAAGGTACAGGTGGAGTTTGATCTCAAGCCCCTCGACCGACGTTGACGTCACGCGGTACCGCCCGGAGCCGAGGTCCGCCAGCGCGGCGTCGACGCCGCCGCACGTGTCCAGGAGGTACTGCTGGAGCGAGCAGATGTCGATCGTCGTTTCGGGCCCCGTCTGCGGGAATCCGGACGTTTCGAGGTAGTACGTGCCTATTTTGAGTCCGGCCCGGTTGATGCCGTCGACGCCCGCATAGACGATTCCGTCCTCGGGCGAGTTCGTCCGCTGCAGGATGGTGTCGAACGCGACGGAGGCGTATGCGCTCGTCCATTCGAGCGGACGGCAGCCTTCGGGGGCATACTGGGCTTTTCGCCGCATTCCGGCCGGGTTGAACTGCACCGCTCCGTTTCCGCGGGAAAAATCGAAGTTCCGGGCGGATACGAGCACGGCGTCGCGCTTGAGAAAAACCTCGGAGCAGCCGTCCGCCCCGGCAGGGGGAAGACATGCGAGAAGGCAGGCGCAGAGGGCGATTCCGATCCGGTGCGTTCGCTTCATGACTCTCATCTCCACGTGAAGAATTCGCGCGCTCCCGGCGGAGCCGCGCGTGCGTGCGCTCCATTATAGACGTTTCTCCGCCCGCACGGTGTCACGTCGCCCGGCGAAGATCGTCCGAGGGCGGCTCAGAGCGGCGGCAGCCCCGCTACGCTCGCTATGCTCGCGACGCCGAAGGCCGCGATGACGAGCCCCGAAAACCGGTTGACCCAGACGAACCGCGAATGGTCGACCTTCGAGCGCAGAAGATGGACCAGGCCGCTCAGGAAAAGCCACCAAAGCATCGAGCCCGTGAACACCCCGAAGACAAGCAGCGCGGCCGACGCGCGGCTCCCCGGCGCCGATCCGAGGCCGAGCCCCGCGAAGACAGCCGCGAACGAGACGATCGTCATCGGGTTCGTCAGCGTCAGAAAGAACGCCGACGCATAGGCGCCCGCGAGACCGCCGGAGCGGACCTTCCCCGCCCTCGCGGCCTCGTGCGCCGGGACGGAGCGGAAGGTCGCGCACCCGAGGTACAGCAGGAACAGTCCGCCGACAAGGCGCAGCCAGAACTGCGATCCCAGCAGAAAATCCGAGACGGCCGTGACGCCGAACGCGGCGACGCAGCCGTAGATCGCGTCGGCCGAGGCCGTGCCGAGCCCCGAGACGACGCCGTGAAGGATGCCGTCTCCGAGCGTCCTGCGGATGCACAGCACGCCGATCGGCCCGACCGGCGCGGCGATCGAAAATCCCATCACGAGCCCCTTGAGAAGCAGCGTCGGGTCCATCGCCGGCCTACCGTTCGGGAACGCGCACGGGCAGAACCTGCGTCTCCTTGACCGTCGAGAGGATCACGCCCGTCCGGGTCCGGACGCCCGGAACGGACTTGATCCGGTCGCTGATCAGGCGTTCGAGGGCGCGCGTGTCGGCGCAGCGGATTTTCAGCACGTAGTCTTCCGCTCCGGCGATGTGGCAGCACTCCAGAACCTCCGGCTGCGTGCGCACCAGGTCGAGAAATGCGCCCCTGTCGTCGGCGCGTTCGAGCGTGACCGAGACGAACGCACCGAGCCCGCACCCCGCCGCTTCGGGATCGACGAGCGCCGCGTAGCCGAGGATCACCCCCGCGTCTTCGAGCTTCCGGACCCTGTCGGCCGCCGCAGGGGCCGACAGCCCCAGAAGGGAGCCGAGTTCCGCCCAGGTCGTCCGAGCGCGTTCCATGAGACGCCGCAGAATCGCGATGTCGATTGCATCCATCGTCAATTACCTCCGATTCAAAAGATATAAAGAATTTTATCTTACGAATCAAAGAAATTCAAGGAGTTTTGGATTCTATATGGAAGAAGAAACCGCTCCGCGCGTTCGATTCCGCGGAGCCGTATAACGGGGACGGTTCCGGAAACATCGAACGGAGGCGCTCTCGGTCGGCGCGGACGAAACGGGGCCGGGCGCTCCTCCCGAAGAGAAGCCCCGGCCCCGTTCGGAGCCGCGAGAGCCGCTTTGGCCTTCGCCGCGGGCGGCCTCACGTCGCCCCGTGCGTTTCAGCAGACGCCGCCCGTCTGCTCAGGCCCTTCCCGGAACGGATCTCCCCGCGACGGGACGATGCAGACGAACCGGAAGTCCCCGTCGCCCGCATTCTCGAAGAAGTGATCCGTGTTCGCGGGGACGTGCGCCCACGACCCCGCCGAAAGCTCGTACGTCCGTCCCGCGATAAGCGCCCGTCCGCGCCCCTCGACGACGATGACGTAGTGGGGCCAGTCGTGTGCGTGAAAGGGGGTCTTCTTTCCGGGCGCGGTCGTGAAGAATCGGACCGTGTACTCCTCCCAGAACCTGCCGGGGCCGAAGATGACGCGTTTCCCGATCCCCTCGCCGTATTCCTTTACGGGAAGCGAGGGGAGGTCGTCGATCCGTCCGGAGAGCGGCCGCGGCTCCGTCACTTGCTGTCCTCCGTCCCGAGGCCGTTCCGGTGGTAGTCCATCGCCTTCAGCGCGAAGCGCGAAAACACGAGCGCCTGTCCCCCTCCGAGCGAAACGGCGACGTCCATCGTCTCGATGATCTCCTTTTCCGTCGCGCCGTGAAGCAGCGCTTCGCCGACGTGGTGCTCGATGCACGGCTTGCACTTGACGATGATCGAAACGCACGTCGCCATGAGTTCCTTCGTCTTGCGGTCGAGCGCGCCGTCCGCGTAGGCCTCCTTCCCGAGCGCCGCGAACGCGTCCGGGATTTTCGACCGTTTGGAATACTGCTCCGTCATCGTCTTCCGGTCCCGGATATAGCCGTCGATCCGTGCGATGTCCGCCGGATCGAGCCCGGTTTCCGAAGCGCAGACCGAACACCCCTTCGCGCAGCACGTTCCCGCCTGTTTCGGATCCATGTCGTTTCCGCCTCCCGTGTGTCGGATCGCCGCCCTTCGCGGCGGCAGACGAATGATACCGGCGACGGAGAGGCGAAAACAGGAGTAGCCGCGCATTCGGGCGACGGGTGCAGAGGGGTGCGGAATCGAACTGTACCGGTCGAAACGACGCAAAACTGTCGCTGTATCCCTTCGCGGCCGCCGCTATAATCTGAAGTCATGGAGACGAACGGGAGAATTCCAGCGGAACCGGTCTTTTTGTACGAGGACGTCGCCGGCAAGATCCGGAGCATGATCGGGAACGGGACATACCGTCCCGGGGACCGGATTCCGTCGATCCGGGGCCTGGCGCAGCAGTTGCGCGTGAGCCCGAACACGGTCGTCCAGGCATATTCGCAGCTTGAGAACTGCGGTCTCGTCGAGGCGCGGCCGCAGTCGGGGTATTACGTCCGTTCCGCCGCCCGGGAGGAGCGCCGCAGGACTGCCGCGGCCCCGGCGATGGAAGACGTCGCCCCGAACGACGTAATCCTCGGGGACGTTCCGCTCACGATAATGCGGACGCTCGCGGACCCCGCGAACATGCCCCTCGGCCGCGGAACCCCGAACACGGATCTTCTGCCCGCAGCCAAGCTGACCCGAATGCTCGCGTCGGAATCCCGAAGGTGCGGACGCCAGAGCGTCTCGTACGCCCCGGAGCAGGGATTGCTGCGACTGCGCCTCCAGATCGCGCGCCGGATGCTCCATGCGGGGTGCTCCCTCTCGGCGGACGACATCGTCGTGACGTCCGGCTGCGTGGAGGCCGTCACGCTCGCGCTGCTGACGACCTGCCGGGCCGGTGACGCCGTCGCGCTCGCCTCGCCGATCTACTCCACATTCCTGAAATCCGTCCAACAGCTGGGGCTCCGGGTGGTTGAAATCCCCTCGGTCCCCGGAGAGGGGATCAACCTCGGCATCCTCGAGTACGCGATGAAGCAGACGCCGATCCGGGCCTGCGTCACGATCGCGAACTTCAACAACCCGCTCGGCTCCTCGATGCCGGACGACAAAAAGCGCGACCTCGTCGCGATGCTCGCCCGGCGCGACATTCCACTCATCGAGGACGACGTCTACGGCGACCTCGCGTTCGGTCCGGCGCGCCCGTCGTGCACGAAGGCGTTCGACGACGCGGGGCTCGTGATGTACTGTTCGTCGTTCTCGAAGACGCTGGCGCCCGGGTACCGGGTCGGCTGGATGGTCCCCGGACGCTTCCGCACCATGGTCGAACAGCTCAAATCGCTCTTCAACCTCGCGACGGCCTCGCCGACGCAGCTCGCGGTCGCGGAATTCCTCGACGCCGGAGGCTACGACCATCACCTCCGGTCCGTCCGGCGCGTCTACGCCCGCCACGCGGCGCAGATGCGCGAGGCGATCCTGCGGTGCTTTCCGGAGGGGACGCGCGTGTCGCGCCCGGCGGGGGGCTTCATGCTCTGGGTGGAGCTTCCCGAGGAGATCGATTCTCTCAAGCTTTACGAACAGGCCGTGGGCGAGCGCATCATGATCGCTCCGGGGGCCGTCTTCACGACGACGGGGCGGTACGGCAACTGCTTCCGGCTCAACGCCGCGTTCTGGACCGGAGAGGTGGAACGCGCGATCGAGACCCTCGGCGGCCTCGCAGGGGCGATGGCGATCCCCTAAAGTCGCGTGGTACAATGCCGCACAAACACCCGCCGGAGGAGGACAACGCATCATGATGCCCATCAAAACCCCGTATGGATCGATCCGTCCGTGGGACGCGCCCGATGTCCCCGCTCTCGTGAGGCACGCGAACAACCGCAACGTCTCGATGCGCATGCGTGACGCCTTCCCGTTTCCGTATACGATCGCCGACGCGAACGCCTTTCTCGGGATCGTCGCGCGACAGAGCCCCGTGACCTTCTTCGCGATCGCGACGCCGGACGAGGCCATCGGAGGCATCGGGATCACCCGCAACGCCGACGTCCATCGCCTGACGGCCGAGATGGGCTACTGGCTCGCCGAACCCTTCTGGGGACGGGGGATCATGAGCGAAACCGCCCGCGCCTTTTCGGACTTCGCGTTCGAGGCGTTCGGCCTCATTCGGATCTACGCCGAACCGTACGAGGGCAACATCGCGTCATGCCGCGTGCTCGAAAAAGCGGGCTTCACGCTCGAGGGGCGCATGCGCGGCAATGTGATCAAGGACGGACGAATTCTGGACCAGTATCTGTACGCGAAGATCCGGGAGTGAGACAATCGTCATGCGGCGTCCGCCCGCAGCGGCGGATCGCACGCCGGGCATGAGCGCCAATGACGGAGGTGTCGCGAGATGAGGGAGTATTTCCTGAAGACGGAGCGTCTCGGCTTTTCGAAGTGGACGGCGAACGATACGGAACTCGCCTTCGGCCTGTGGGGCGATCCCGAGGTGACGAAGCTCATCTGCGCGAGCGGCGCGTTCACGGACCAGGAGGTGCGCGACCGGCTCGCGACGGAAGTCCGCAACGGCGATGTGTACGGCGTTCAGTACTGGCCGATCTTCGAACTGGCGACCGGAAGGCACGCCGGATGTTGCGGGTTGCGGCCCCACGACCTGCCGAACGGCGTCTACGAACTGGGGTTCCACCTGCGGCGCGCCGTGTGGGGGCAGGGGTACGCGGTCGAGGCCGCGCTCGCCGTCATCAAATACGCGTTCGACACGCTCGACGCGAAGGGGCTCTTCGCGGGGCACAACCCGAAGAACGTCGCGTCGCGAAAGATCCTTCTCGAAAAGCTCGGATTCGCGTACGTGGGCGATGTCTTCTACCCGCCCACGGGAATGAACCACCCGTCGTACAGCTACCGCCCGGATCCGAAGTGATCCGCGGACGCATCCGAATCCGAAAGAAGCGAAGAAAAAGGGACCGGGCGAGTTCTCCCCGGTCCCTTCGCCGTATCGGAAACCGTACGCTGCTACGCGCGGATCGAAGCCGCGTACGCCGCCATCCGGTCCATGGCCGTCACGAGCTTCGGCATCGCGCATGTGCAGGCCAGCCGGAGGTAGCCCTCGCCGCACGCGCCGAAGGCCGATCCGGGGAGCGTCGCGACGCGCCCCTTCTCGAGCAGCCCCCACGCGAACGCGTCGCTCGTCATTCCGGTCCCCCGGATGTTCGGGAAGAGGTAAAACGCCCCCTCGGGCTCCGCGCAACTGACGCCAGGCATCGCGTTGAGCCGTCCCGCGACGTAGGTGAGCCGCTCCCGGAACGCGGCCAGGCGCTCTTCGATCTTTCCGTCGTGCGCGCCGAGCGCGTAGAGCATCGCGCGTTGCGAGGGCGCACAGACGCCGTAGGTCTGGTTCGCCGCGATGAGGCACATGGTCCGGATCAGCTCCGCGGGGCCGATCGCGTAGCCGAGCCGCCATCCCGTCATGCAGTGGCTCTTGGACAGTCCGCTCATCGTGAGGGTTCGCGCCTTCATCCCCGGCAGGCTCGCGAACGGGACGTGCTTCCCGCGGAAGACGAGGGCGTCGTAGATTTCGTCGGAGAGGACGACGAGATCGTGTTTCTCGGCGACCGCCGCGATGCCCTCCATCTGCGCGCGGGTCATGACGCGCCCCGTCGGGTTGCTCGGCGAGCAGAGGAGCAGCGCGCGCGACTTCGGCGTCACGGCGCGTTCGATGGCCTCGGGCGTCGGGATGAAGCCGTCCTCTTCCGTCGTCGGCAGGTGGACGGCGACGCCGTCGTGCTGCGCGATCTGGTCGAAGTACGGCGGGAAGCACGGCTCCGGGGTGATGACTTCGCCGCCGGGTTCGAGAAGCGCCTGGAGCGCGAGGTGGAGCGACTGGACGCCGCCCGCCATGACGAGCACTTCTTCGGGCGTCGATTTCAGGCCGTAGCGCCGGTCCCAGTAGTCGCAGACGGCCTTTCGGACGTCCTCGTACCCCTGGATCGGGGGGTAGTGCGTGTATCCGGCCTTCGCCGCCCGCGCGGCCTCGTCGATGATGTCAGGCTCGGTGTCGAAATCGGGCTCCCCGATGCCGAGCGATACGATGTCCGGGTTCGCCGCGGCGACCTGGAAGATCTTCTGGATCTTCGACGGTTCGGCCTTTCGGTACTTTTCCGCAATTTTCATGACATCCACTCCTTCTGTTCCATCTTCGCACACGTCGCTTTAGCGAAGCAGTATCGCACCACATGCGGGGGGAGCGCAAGTGCTTTTTGCGTTTCGTCCGGCGCGGGAGCGACGCGAACCCGATAGGACGTTTGCCGTCCGCGTCCCTGGTGTATCATACGAAAAGACGTATTCTTCAAAGAGAACGAGGGGCGTGGTGCACGTGGGCGTCGGGAGAGAGAAGATCCAGCGGTTCTACGACTTTTTTCTGGTGTTCCTCGCGCTTCTCTGTGTCGTGCTGCTGATCCTTCAGGACCGCATGGAGCTGTCCGACGCGCAGGACGAGCTGATCGAATGGCTGGACCTCGGAATCTGGATCGCGTTCGCGGCCGACTATTGCGTCAACCTCTACCTCGCAGCCGACAGGCGGAAGTACGTGCGCGCGCACATCGTCGAACTCATCGCGATTCTTCCGTTCAACGCCTTTTTCAAGGGAATCCGTCTGATGCGCGTTTATCCGCTGATCCGCTCCACACGGCTCCTGCAGGCGTCGCGGCTCTTCCGCCTGATCGTCTACTTCGGACGGACGCACAAGTACGTCTCGCGGTTTCTGCGGCAGCACAACTTCCACTACGTCCTTTTTTTCACCGTTTCGACCATTCTCCTGGGCGCCGTCGCGATCGGACATTTCGAGAAGATGGGGTTCAACGACGCGATCTGGTGGGCGCTCGTAACGGCGACGACGGTCGGGTACGGAGACATTTCGCCGGCGTCGACGGGCGGACGCGTCGTCGCCGTGTTCCTGATGCTCACGGGGATCGGGTTCATCAGCACGCTGACGGGAACGATCGCATCGTATTTCGTCCGTCCCGAAGATGCGGACGCCCCTGCGGCCGCTCCCCGCAACGAATTCGTCGCGACGGCGATCCGCAGGCTCGAAGACTTCGATCGTCTGTCGCCCGAAGAGGTCCGAGAGATCTGCGCCGTGCTCGTCAGCCTGAAGGACGCCTCGAAACCGGAATCCGACGACGCGGACCGAACTGCGGTACAATAAATCGGAATGATGCGGCAAGGAGGCGAGGCTCATGGATCGGGTGCTGCTGGTGGATGACGACGCGGGGTTGTGCGATCTGCTCGTGGAGTATCTCGGGACGGAGGGCTTCGACGTGACGGTCGTCCATGACGGCCTGTCCGCGGTCCCGAAGGCGCTCGGCGGCGATTTCTCGCTCGTCGTGCTCGACGTGATGCTTCCCGGCAAGGGAGGACTCGATGTCCTGAAGGACCTCCGGCGGGAATCGTCGGTTCCCGTGCTGATGCTTACGGCCCGGGGCGACGACGTCGACCGGATATTGGGACTGGAACTCGGCGCGGACGACTACCTGCCCAAGCCGTTCAACCCGCGCGAGCTGGCCGCGCGAATGCGCGCCATCCTCCGCCGGGGCCGCCCGGCGGAGACG
>ERZ1645192.1361-NODE-1361-length-20445-cov-8.549681_pt1 | contig 20445 bp, 20 predicted proteins | sample MGYA00575354_ERZ1645192 | MGnify/ENA primary metagenome ERZ1645192 (study PRJEB40844, sample SAMN11349763) | freshwater sediment metagenome | isolation source: river sediment | host: Sediment | place: India: Faizupur Khadar , New Delhi | collected 2017-02-21 ... | reverse complement strand
CCCCAGGTAATTCCAAGAATGTTAAAAACCCCTTGATGATATTTACACATAGATGTAAATTTAAATCAGACAAAGGGGTGAAAATAAATAAAGAGACAAAAACTGCTGAAAACCATCAAAGAAAAAGGAGCCACGATGATACGCCAGGGCGGCTCTCATGAAGTATGGGAAAGCAAAAACGGATACAGGTTCTCAGTCCCCCGGCATGCCGAAATAACAGAAGGTACGGCAAAAAGCATTATCAAGCAGGCAGACAAGTAAAGGAGGTGCCAATGGATATTTATTATGCAATCTTTTCACCTGATGACGACGGATGGTCTGTCCGATTCCCAGATGCCCCATCCGTGAACACCTGCGGGGAGACTGTTGAGGAATCTCTTGCAATGGCTGTAGATGCATTAAGCGCGATAATGGTTCTGGGGCGCAAAGGCCGAGAATATGAAGCCCCCAGGCCTTATGTTGAAATCAAAAAAGAAGCAAAGCAAGGGGAGCTTATTTTCCCTGTGTTGCCATCTGAAAAAGCAATGGACGAATACCGCCCTAAAAAAAGAATTAACGTCATGGTACCCGTGGATTTGCTGGAGCGAGTGAACGAATATGTTAAAACCCAGGAAGGGCTTGATAGATCCCGCTTTATCTGTGGAGCGGTTGAGCGGGTTTTAGGGTAAACCTAAATACAAAAAAACGCCTGCTTCACTCAAAGAGTCAAGCAGGCGTTTTTCGTTTTTACGCAGGTTAAATATCAGTGATGTGAATCACCTTTATCATTTATCGTGTCATAGGCTGCCTTAAGAAGGCAATAGGTCATACCTGCCCCTAAAATGGAGATGGCATACCAGAACCCACCGAAAAAAATTGCATGGCCGATGTCCCAGACCCATTCAAAACAAAAGGGAAACATTAAAACCTCCTTTATCAGTTTTGAGCTGCCGCGTCGGCAGGTTCGTTAAGTTCCAGTTCCTGGGGGAATACCGGCAAATAGCGATATGCAACGGCAATCAGGATAATTCCGTAAGCAACAGGTAAAATGGTGGTCGCCACTTCCTGCCAGCTTGGGATATACAATGCCCAGGAGTCAAAAGACATCACAGGCACGGCCATGATCTGAAGCACCATAACCCACCGGTTCAGACAAACACCAATAACGCCAAGAATAATGGCAATGGTGCGGGTGGTGGGATTTTCCCGGGTGCTTTTATTAATCAGAAGCAGCCCAGGTACAACACCGCATAGGATCACTTCGGTAATCAAAATCCAGTATCCATAGAACCCGTTGTTGCTGTAAAAATGTCCCAGTTCGAATCCCATGGACGGCACGGTGACGAATGCCCAATAAACGGTATCAATAATCTTGGCGATAATATAGGTGGTAATCATCCACCCGGAAATTTTTGCCAGCAGATTGACGGTTTTATCTCCGACCAATTTTTTACCCGTAATTATTTCCGTAATCTTGGTCACCATCAAGGTAAAACAGGGACCAAACGCTGCGGCAGACCAGGTAAACAGGAAAAAGGTCCAGGGCCAGATCAAAAGGCCTTCGCGGTAAGCAAAAGGACGGCCAAACATAACGCCGGCCACACCGCCTAACGAGCCCTGGTGGAAAAAACTCAAAAAAGCGCCGGTGGCGGCAAAAACGGCCATCACCTCGTGCATGTTGTGGGCCAGGTGGTGAAAGAACGGCACCTTATTGACCTGGCGGTTTTCCAGGATATTGGGAATGAATTCAATGGTCAGCACTGCAAAATAACAGGAGAGACAATAGGCCACCTCTGTGAGCATGGAATGCACATTGGCATGCCAGAAAATAAACCATCCACGCAGCGGCTGTCCGATATCTATGGCCAGGATCAGCAGGGCGGAACTGTAACAGATAAAACCAATGATCACGGCAAAATTGATAATATTTTTCAGATCATCAACCTTGAAAATGTATTTCAAAAGACCTGTAAAAAAAGCACCGCCGCCAACGGCGATGACGGCCAGGTCAGCCCAGATCCACAGGGCAAATCCGTAGTAGTCGTTCATGTTGGTCTGGTTCAGACCTTTGAACCAGCACAGGAACATGGCATAAACGCCCCAGAGCAGAACAGCACCCACAATGATGATCCCAATGATGAATATCGGGAATGCGCACCGCTTGGCGCCTTCGGGTATTAATGCATCATCTAACATATCTAATTACTCCTAAATAGTTTTATGCAAGTTAACCATGGGATGAAGACGCCCCATGATGGGTTTTAACATTTTCCCACTCACCTTTAAGGTAGTTGTCCCCGGCCTTTCTGACCCATTCCCGATCAGACATGTAATAGACCTTGGGGTTGGTACCAAGACGTTCAAGCAGCCTGAAAACTTTCGGATTTCTGGATTTTCCCACAACCTTGTGGTTCATGGGATCAGGATGGGGATCAGGTTTAACAATCTGATGGACCTTGTGGGCAGGATTATTCAGGTCGCCAAACACAATGGCACCTGCCGGGCACGCAGTGGTGCATGCGGTCTGGTACTCCTTCTCTTCTATTTCACGGTCTTCAACAATGGCCTGTTCCCGGGCCAACTGATACCGATGGTAACAAAAGGAGCATTTCTCGACCACACCGCGCATACGCGGGGAGACATTGGGGCTTAAGTAATTTTCCATACCCTCGGGCCATTTGGGATCCCACCAGTTAAAGTGCCTGGCATGGTACGGGCATGCCCCCATGCAGTACCGGCAGCCAAAGCAGCGGGTATAAATCTGGCTGACAATACCTGTATCATAACCGTAGTCGGTTGCCGTGGCAGGACATACGGATACGCAGGGAGAATGACCATGGTCACCGATTCCGCCGCAGTGCTGGCAGGGACGGGGCAGATAAACTATTTCAGCTTCGGGAAAGGATTTTCCATTGGTCAGTTTGTACACCCGCATCCAGGTGATACTGAGCTTTTTGTCGGATTCATCCTCCTTAAACGGAACGTTATTCTCAGACATGCACGAGACCATGCAGGCGCCGCATCCCGTGCATTTGTCCAGATCAATAACCATCCCGAACTTATGGGCTTTTTTATTTTCTATCATCAGAACCTCTTAAAAAGATTTCGTAAACAGTTTACGCCTTGGAAAGAGTGGCTTTAATTCCAAAGGCAGCATCCAGTCCTGAACCAGGCTCGATGACCGGGCCGATCAGATCATTGACATTGACACCTTTACCGGCCACGTAAGGATTGTTGAAGGCATGTCCAAGCCCCCTTGGCATACCGATCACGCCGGGCATTATACCTTCATTAAAGCCGATTTTCACCAAAGCCTTCCCCATCGCGGTTTTAAGGACAGCAATATCACCGTCTTTCAGGATGCCTGCAGTGGCGGGATTAATCTCAACAACACTGTATTTTCCTGAAAGAACCTTGTCGGAAATGATTTTAACAGCAAAGGGAGAAGATATCATTGAACCGACGGCAAGCCGCATCTTATCAACAGGCACAAGGGTGTAATCGCCTTCACCCATGGGCACAGCAGCTTTGGGAGCGGAAGCAAGGAAGGTGAAATCCGTTGCAGGTGTCCCCACAGGCGGCTTGTCATCAATGACGACATATCCGTCGCCGGACAGGGTATCCCAGATTTTTCCCGTCACTTGCTCAAGGCAGGCATCATAAGAGTTCCAGGAGAAACTTTGTGCAATGCTGTCGCCCATGGCCTGGGCAAGAAGGATCAGCGCATCTCCCGGGTGTTTGGTGTCAAATATGGGTTTAACCATGGGCCGGCACAGCCCTACGACTGTTTTAGCAAGACCACCACCGGAAACCACATCTTCCAGGCGTTCAAGAAAAATGGATGCCGGCAGGACCACATCTGATCTAAGGGCAGTTTCATCCATGAAAGAACTGAAGCTGACCTTGAATCCAACCTTATCCATGGCAACCTTGACCTTTTCAGGATTGTTCAAAGCGTAGCAGGGATTGGCATTATAAATAAACAGGGCGGAAAGCCCCCCATCCTTTTCAAGCTTGTCAACCAGTTCATTAACGGAACCGGCTAGTTTAGCCTTGCTTGCGCCTTGTTTTGCAGCATCATCCATTACATTTTCGGAAAAGCTTAAATAATCGGCCGGGTACATGACAAACACACCACCTTTTTTATTCAGGCGGTCTGCCAGTGCATTCAGGGCCTGGACGGCAGCGAATTCACGAAGGCTTTGACCAACGTCTCCCCTGCCTTTTCCCGGCACGGCCACAGGAGCCTTGGCCTTGATGAATTCCATGGCAAGGGCCTCCATATCCGCAGCTTTGACACCGGTGATCGCTTCTACCTTCTCCGGTGTATACTCTTTTGCCAGCATAGCAGCAAAAGCGGACGTGTTTACGTCGCCGGCAATCAAGTTCTTTGCAAGCAGCACGGCACAAATCCCCAATGCCAGATCTGCTTCGGTGCCGGGCTTTACAGCAATGATCTTATCCGCAGCATTGGCCGTATTGGACAGTCTGTAATCAACCTGTACAAGCTTGGCCTTGCGTTCACGTCTTGATGCATTGGCCTGGATACAGGCAACAGGGGAACCCCAGCCTTCAATAATTGCCGCACCGAAACTTAGAATGAAATCGGAATGATCAAGATCAAACCCAAGGTTTCGATCTGCACCGTGAAGGGCAGCAGCCGTCAGCGCGAGATTGGATTCAAGGCTTGGCATGTTATATGTATTGGGAGAGCCGAAAGCATCCATAAACCGTTCAAAAAGCTGGGCCATGGAACCGCTGTCGGCACCAGTGATCAGACCGAGGGATTCAGGTGTTCCGCTTTTACGAATTTCACCCAATTTCTGGGCCACAAGTGAAATCGCCTCATCCCAGGAAATCTTTTCAAATTTATTACCGTTTTTCTTTAACGGGGTTTTTATCCTGGCAGGATCATACAGATACTGCAGGCCGGAAATCCCGTGGGGGCAAGCGCCACCGTTATTAATAGGGTAATCGTCAAGGCCTTCGATCTTAACAGGCCGTCCGTTTATTTTTTTGACGCTGATGCCGCAGGCACCTGGACACAGGCTGCATACGGATCGGTCATAGGTTATTTTGCCGTCTTCAGGGACAGGGGTCCAGGGCCAATTCTGGGTCCAGATGGAAGAATCATCTGTCAGCTTGACACCCACAGGGGAAAGCGCGACGCCGGCTGCCGCACCAAGTCCCAATCCCAAGAAGCTTCGTCTGTCAATTTTCATAAGTCATCCTTTATAAACTTTGAAATTCTTGTCCTTGAGGTATCTTACTTGTGGCACTGAAAGCAGTAGCCCTTATGACCCATTTTTTCCAGGTGGCATTCCGCGCAGTCATCCATCTTCATACGATCCCAGGAATTCTTTTTGATCCCCCAGATATTCTTGCCCCAGATATCACGGCTGTAACCGGTGATTCTGTTTTCTTCATAGGGCCGCGAAGATGAGGACTCCCCAATGTGACCATGGCAGGTCTTACAGTCCATGCCGCCTGCAACTGTATGAGCTGCATGGGAGAAAAACACGCAATCAGGTTGTTTGGCATAAATCAGCCAGGGCACTTCTTTCCCCTTGGCCACATACTCCTCTACAAACACGGCTTCGTCCTCGGACTCTCCCATGGGTTCATCCGTATGGCATTCCATACAGGCTTGCAGACCCGGGATTCCGGAGAAGGTACCGTCTTCTCTGAAGAAATGGCAGGTTTCACAATCACCTGTTTCTTCGGCATGAAGCTTGTGATCGAAATTAAAAGGCTGCTCCTTTTTTGAATAAAGCAATTTTGGAAACAGCAGCCAGCCCGACAGGAAGCATACCAAAAATGCCCCCATAAAAAAGATGACACCAAGGCCTAACCCTTTGTCATCTTTTGGACCGTTGTCGGTGCCGTGGTGCGCACCATCCTCAGGACCATCGTTTGCTTTGTTTTCTAGCTCGCTCATGAAAACCCCATCAATGTTAAAATGTTGATGTTACCATACCTCTACGGCCACAGGATAAACCCCGGGCCAATATTTTTCGCAGAACAGCATTGCCGTGCCTGTTTCTGCAATACGTCCAGAAAATACAAATTCGGTCAATCTATATTAATATATGTTTCCCTTGTCAAGTTTAATTGGGAAACCCTTGATCTGGAACGTCCCGAACAGAAACGGATTCAAAATTATTTTCTTCAGCTATTTTAGCTTTTATACAATAGCTTTAAAAAAATAACCCGACAAAATGTAATTTTTCGAAAAAATTCTGATTTATAGAGAGATAGGGTAACTTGGATTTATTTAGCCGTAACTGTGAAGGCCGGATAAAAGGAAATTCACGCCGAAGTAGGTGAACAAAACCCCTAAAAATCCGATGATGGAAACAATGGCAAGATTTTTTCCGTACCATCCGCGCATCAGGCGCAAATGCAGAAAAATGGCGTAAATAAACCAGGTAATCAAAGACCAGGTCTCTTTAGGATCCCAGGACCAATATTTGCCCCAGGCGGAATTTGCCCAGACAGAGCCTGTGATAATCCCGATGGTCAGAAAGAGGAACCCGAAAACGATCATCTGGTAGGTCAGTTCATCAATGGTGTCCCAGTCCGGCAGTTTTGCAAAAAACGAACTCGCCCCGGGATCTTTGGGTTTGATGAAGTACATAAAGCTGAATCCAAAGGCAAGGGCAAAGCCTGCATACCCAAGAAAGCAGGTAATTACATGGGCAATGAGCCAGTTGGACTTAAGTGCAGGGATCAATGGGGTGATTTTTGAAGTAATGGACGGATCAAAACTGGCATAGGCAATACTCAGGAAAATCAAGGGAGAAACAAATACGCCGATGATGCTTTCCTTATATTTAAATTCCACAAACACATAAAGGGCGGCGGTAGTCCATGAAAAAAAGACCAGGGATTCATACATATTGGAAAAGGGGGCATGCCCGTATCCCATGTGATAGGACTCCATCCACCGCAACAGAATTCCGCCGGTATTGGCCACGAGCCCGATGACAATCACCCAGAACCCAAGCCGGGCAAACGCAGGTTTTTTGAAAGAAAAAGATCCAATATAAAATACCGATGCCAAAGCATAGATAAATGTTGCAGCCGATAAAAGCAGGGATGAGTTCATTAGCCTGATACTTCCTTTAATTCCTTTACAAGTTTTTTAACGATCAAATTGGTGCTCTGGGCATTGCGGTTGGCCCGACCGGCCACCCATACCCGGGTACTGCCGGATCCGGTTTGTTCAAGGCCGATACACACGGACTGGTGAGAAACAAAGAAAGTGACCCAGCAACCAATAATCATAAGAAGAAAGCCTGTGTACACAAAGGGAACACCCGGATCCTTTGTCACCTGAAGGCCGGTGTAATAGGCCTGATCCCAGGATTTGACCTCAACTGTGAATCTACTTTTGCGCATTTTATCAAAGGTGGGAAACTTGGTGGGCAAAACAATTTGAACATTCCGCCCGTCCATTGTATCAAGGCGCCCGATAAACGCCTCACCAAGGTCATGACCATTGAAGTCATAATGGGGTACAAACCCTTCAAATATAAAATTGCCGGCACCCGCGGGCAGTGACACGACACCGCCGTTTTTTATGGTGTGTACCTCAACCGTCCCGGTTTCACTGTCAGTGATCTCAAACCGGGCTTCATCAGGTGTGGTTGCACCGTAGGACGCCTGGAAGATATTGATACCCTTGTACCTTAACGGATGGTTGACCAAAATATCTTCCGTAAAACGTTCCTGGTTGTTTTCAAGGATGGTCAAACTGGACTTAAATTCGTCCGGCGCCCCCGTATCGTAAAACTTAACCTGAAAATCATTGCACCGAACCGTGAACGGCAGCTTTATGGGCAACCGCGTATGGGTATCAAACACGGTATCCGCGGTCTGCCCCTCGTCCAGACGCAAATTGGCCTTAAATCCCAATGCAGACCCGATCAGGGCTCCGGCAAGCAGCATCAGCACACTTGAATGGACCACGTAAACCCCGAGGCGGGACCACCGCCCTTTTTCCGCATACAAAATCAGACCCGTTTCACTCGTCTTTTCAATCACTTTGCCGGCCCGTGCCGCAAGCATTTGTTTTGCCTGGTGCGCAAAACTGTCCATGGGAAGCTGACACTCAAACTGCTGTCTGTTTTTAGTTTTTTCAAACCGCTGGGGATTAACTGAAATATTTTTAGGAAAAATAATTTTCCAGGTAACCGAAAGCCGGTCAATGGAACAGACAACAATATTAACGCATAACACCACCATGAGCAGCAGATACCACCAGGCTTGATACATCCTGTCCAGATCAAGCACCAGGATCATATTATATAATCCTGGGCCGTAAAGCCTGATATAGGCTTCGGGACTTCCGTTCTGCAAAACCACAGTTCCAACGATGGAAGTTAAGGCTAAAAGCACCAGGGTATAAACCGTGAGTTTCACCGAGGCAAAAAACATCCAGATCTGATCGGCAAAGCTGTCTTTTTGTTTCAAAACAATTCTTTCACTAAATGTTGTAGGAAAGTCCAAGCGCTGCTCAAGCGACTTTCATGTTCAATGTATGCCATCACCGGCAGCGCTTACCAGACGACTTCATGCCTGCCAAGATATCCGCCCACCGTTTTTCGAGGTCTATTCTCGATCTAGTACTGCCTGCAGGTTGGACCTAGGTTCAACCGAGGTCTGTACGGCCTGCCGGATCATGGGCATACTGCCGAAAATAACCACTTTTTTTCGGGACCGCGTGATACCCGTATAAAGCAGCTGTCGGGTAACAACCGGTGAGATCTGTTCAGGGATAAGGATCAGCACAGTGTCAAATTCCGATCCCTGGCTTTTATGGACGGTGACCGCAAAGGCGGGCTCACATTCGGGCAGATCAGACAATCTGAAATGCCTGGCATCTGATTGCCCGGATTTTGACTGTCCCGATTCCGACTGTCCCAGGGCAAACCAGGCCGTGGGCACCCCGCTTTCTTCAAGGACCACACAGGTATCACCGTTAAACAGCAACCTTTTGTAATCATTGCGCCGGACCATCAAAAGCATTTTAAAAACACGCTGCTTTATACCATCTTTCGCTTTAGATCGTAATATTTTTCCACATAGATGATTAATTTGTAATGTTCCGCTGTTTCCCGAATTGTGGGCGCACAGCACACGAAAGCCATCAAGGACGCCCATGGCCTGCGCAGGAGTCGTTGCATTCCAAAGCGGCCTATAGCCTTCCAGGATACAGGATTCAAGACGGGCCTGATATCCTTTGTCTTCGGCGGTATCCACAAATAGAATATCAGGATAATCCGCCTTAAGGATATCTGCCACAGCATCCGCATCACTGATATTAACGGCCTTTGCAAGCTTTTCAATGCCGGCTTTTCCCCCGGACCTGAAATTAACATCCAGAAGCACCCGGAAATCAGACAAAACATCCGCATGACACAAGTCAAAAAACACCGCACCGGCCTGAACCGGAGAGAGTTGATTCACATCACCGAGTATCACAATACGCGCATCAGGGCGGATGGCTTCAAAGAGTCTTGTCATAAGGGCCATATCAATCATGGACGCTTCATCAATAATCACCAGGTCTGCGGCCAGAGGATTGGCTGCATTGTGCCGGAACCCGGCTCTGTTTTTCACAGGTTTAAGCGCACTGTGGATGGTAGCCCCGTCTTTTAACCGGGCTGCGGCCTTGCCCGTGGGTGCCAGACACATCACCCTAGGGGGCTTGAGGTCGTTTTCATTGGCCCATGTTGTCAAAAGCGTCCGTATTATATCTGTAATATACGTTTTTCCGGTACCCGGCCCCCCGGACACAATGATGAAACCGGAACAAAGGGCCTTTTTGACAGCCTGCTGCTGTCCAAAAGTTCTGTGGGTATCCTGACTGTTAAAATAAGCAGCCGGCCTTTTGTCCACAAATTCATCATCAGGTCCTGGCATCTGCCTTTGAATCCGTGCTCGGATATTATCTGAGAGCCGGTGTTGAAAATCATAATATCTGGAAAGATAAAGATTGTTGTCCCGGTCAAGGATCAGAGGATATTTACCAATCCAGGACGCCATGTCATTTTCCTTTTTCCCGCACTTTGAGACTTCCATGCCCACCATGGCAGAATTTTTTAGTGCATTGCACCAGAATTCGAGTTCAGGAAGCCGGATGAGGTCTTTCCCCTCGGCCGTTTTCAGAACCTTGCCGGCGGTGCCTGTAAGATCCAGACAAATGCAACCTTTGGAAAGTGCCCTGCAGGTCAATGCTGCCGAAAGAATCTCCAACGGCCCGGCATCTTTAAAAACATTGGCCATGGTTGTGGCAAAATAGTAGTCCAGATGGGAAAAAAACCCCGAATCATGGAGAATACCAAGCGCATTGAAGGAGACGTTATTCATACCCTTGTTTACCAGCAGAAAGTAAAAAAGAAAAGCATGGGGCAAAAAATATAAAATCCGCCCGTAAGGGGCGGATTCATAAAAATGATTTATAAAACATGGGACTTACTTATGCAATAATATCACACCCCAATCCTTTGGAATGATCTGTAGGTACAAGTCCGCCTGATGTCCGAAAACGACGGTCAGGGTTTTTCCTGCGATCTTTCTTAAATGACAACGAGACAATGACACCCTCTCTGACACTTTTCCTGCGGTCATACGTCCTCTTGCGCCGCTCTTTTTTGCGTTCTGGAACAACGGCCTGATACCCTGGCCCTCTGTCTCCGATCTCTATAACCTTATTAGCGATTGGTATTATTTTATTTTCTGCAACCACAATAGTCACCACTCTTTAAATATATTTTCAAAGTTATTCCTAACCTCTTAATAACATATCGTTAATAAGTATAAACTTCTTTAATATTTAAAGCATAAATCCATCTCAAATCTTTATTAAAAATATATTCACAGGGAAATTTCCCCGGAGCGAGTTTCTATGACCTATTTCTTATTTTCACACTCATCCACATATCTGTGGAGTCTTAAAAACGGAATGAACATAATGTCTGTGAATTCAAAATGCGTAATAAGCCAGTTGCGCAATTCCACAATATCTTCAATTGCCAAATGATCAACGTCTTCTGCAATTTCACGACGAAGGCCAAGGGCTTTTTTGATAAACCGGCGATGGGCCCTTGAATGGGTGTCAAGATCGGGATATCCTTTGCTGCCAAGAAGTTTTTCCTCTTTTGAGAAAAAAATCTTGCTGAAGTCATTGATCTCGGTAATCAAATTGGCCACATCCTTGGCGTCGGCCTTACTCGTCTTCATTTCAATAAGGGTGTTAAACATATCCATAAGCTGTTTCTGACATTCATCAAGTTCAGGCACATCCACGCTGTATTTTTTATCCCATTCAATAATATTGGTCATGGGTCACTCTCCTTTATTCGTTGTTCTATTTTTCCCCTTCCCCAGCCACAAGGTACCAATTATACCGATGGATATCAGTATGGCAAAAATTACGGCAAAGGAAATTCCATGCTGGCCGAACCGCGGGTAAATGACAAAAGGAACCAGATAGCCGTACAAAAATGAATGCAGCAGTCCGATGCCAACGATTCTGATTGCAATTTTTGTCACCCCAATCGCTCCAAAAGCCGCTGGTGAATATTTCCAAATCCGCCATTGGACATAACCAAGACAACATCTTTGGGTTTAAGTTCCAAGGCAAGAAAATCGATAACCTGGCCAGGGTCATTGAAATGGTGGGCCGCTCTGCCCCTTTTGCAAATATCTTCGGCCAGACGTTCGGGTGAAAACCGTTCTTCTTCAGGAATATTCTTTTTAACCCCGGGAGAACAGATGCACACCAAATCTGCCAGGTCAAAGCATTCCGGATAGGTGGATTGGAAAATATTTCTCATGCTGGTATTGGTTCTAGGTTCAAACACGGCAACCAGACGGCCCTGGGGATAAAACGGTTTGACTGCGGCAATGGTTTCTTTAACCGCTGTCGGATGATGGGCAAAATCATCCATCACTGTGATACCGGCAACCTGCCCCCTTATTTCCTGGCGCCTTTTAACACCGCTGAAGCTTGAAAGGCCACGGGCAATATCGGCCTGCGTTATCCCCATGCTGCGCGCTGCGGCAATGCAGGCCGTTGCGTTGAGAAGATTGTGCCGTCCGGGCAGATCCGTTTGAATATTGATATCCGTACCAGGGCCTGTGATGCGGGCAAGGGTGTGCAAACGGCCTGTACCAGGATCCGGCTCACTGCTCAGGCGATGGTCATGCACCTGCCACATGCCGCTGGGGCCGTATGTCTGAAGATCAACAACACCCGCCTGTTCCAGGACCTGCATCAGATTAAAATTTTCCTTGCAGGCAATAATACGGCTTTTATCCCTGATCTTTGAAGCCAGGGCACCAAAAGTGCGGCAAATATGATCCAGATCGTCAAAGATATCTGCATGGTCAAATTCAATACCGGTCATAATGGTTATAAAGGGATCATAATGCATGAACTTGGGACCTTTATCAAAAAAAGCCGTATCATACTCATCCCCCTCTATCACCATGTATTCCCCGTCACCAATTTTAAATGATGAATTATAATCCTTTAAAATCCCCCCGATCATAAATGAAGGAGAAAGACCGGCAGTTTCCAGCAAATGTGCCATGATGGAAGAGGTGGTTGTTTTACCGTGGGTACCGGTGACAAGAATGATTTTCTTGTCATTGGCAATAAAACGGTTCACAGCCTGGGGCATGGAGATATAGGCAAGCCCCCGTTCCATTACGGCAACCGCTTCCGGATTATCACGTGTCACGGCATTACCGATAATAACAAGGTCCGGAACCCGATTTGGATCGTCACTGATATTGGCCGCGTCGAATCCGGAAAAAAGCGTAATCCCGTTATCTTCAAGAAAGTCGCTCATGGGCGGATAAACATTCCGGTCTGATCCGGTGATAATATAACCCATTTTCTTTAAGATACAGGCCAACGTGCCCATGCCGGTACCACAGGCTGCAACCAGATGAATCCGCTTGATTGAATCAGCCATTAAATTTCCGTCATAACCTTCCGTGCGGCGTCCAAGGTAGTTTCAATATCCTCGTCCGTGTGGGCAGCAGAGATAAAACAGGCCTCAAACTGGGATGGCGCAAGATAAATACCTTTGGCCAGCATGCCCCGGTAGAATTTTGCGAACCGGTCCAAATCACAGCTCTTGGCATCATTGAAATTGCGCACCTTCCGCCCTGTAAAAAAGAACCCGGCCATGGAGCCGAAATGCCCGGCAGAAAAAGGGATATTCGCTTCATCGGCTGCGGCCTGGAGACCTTTGATCAGCATATCCGCCCGCCGGTCCATGTCAGCGTAAAGCTGATCATTCTCAAGAGTTTTTAACGTAGCGATTCCCGCGGCCATGGCCAGGGGGTTGCCTGACAAGGTCCCGGCCTGATAAATAGATCCCCCAGGGGCAATCTGCTCCATTATTTCCCGTTTCCCGCCATATGCACCCACGGGCAGTCCGCCACCGATAACTTTACCAAAACAGGTCAAATCCGGGTCAATATCAAAATAGCCCTGGGCGCACGCCCTGCCCCCGACCCGGAATCCGGTCATGACTTCATCAAAAATAAGCAAGCTGCCATAGGCAGCAGTCTGTTGCCGCAATACCTTTAAAAACAGCGGATCAGGGGCTACCATACCCATATTCCCTGCCACAGGCTCAAGAATCACGCAGGCAATCTCCTTGCCTCTGTCAGCCATAAGCCGTTCAAAACTTTGAATATCATTGTATGGCAAAGACAACGTATTGCGGATCACATCAGCAGGGACCCCCGGGCTTCCGGGAATGCCAAGGGTGGCGACACCCGATCCTGCGGCCACAAGCAAGGTATCTGCATGGCCATGGTAACATCCGTCAAACTTGACAATCAGGTCCCGGCCCGTCACGCCCCTTGCCAGACGAATGGCACTCATGGTCGCCTCGGTGCCTGAGTTAACCATCCTGATCATATCCACGGAAGCCACTGAATCCACAACAAGCTGGGCCAGTTCATTTTCAAGCGCCGTCGGCGCACCAAAGCTTGTGCCTGACTCCAGCACTTTTTTTAAAGCCTCAACCACAGGACCCGGACGATGGCCAAGGATAAGCGGCCCCCAGGACAGGACATAATCAATATAAGTGTTCCCGTCAGCATCGAAAAGCCTGGCACCCTCTCCTTTTTCGATAAAAACGGGTTCTCCGCCCACTGAACCGCAGGCCCTTACCGGAGAATTAACCCCGCCCGGAATCAAATTTCTGGCCGATAAAAATAAAGCGGCTGATTTAGTACGTTCCATATCTAATCCTTAAATATATATTTACAGGTAGTGTCACAGTTAACATTCATTAATCTTGGAAAATGGAATATACCAAACTGAGTTCAAAGGGGTCAACTGCTTTGATTTTTGCCCGGCATATAAAATAGTGCCCCTTAACATTTGACCTCATGGAAAAAGGCTTATATAAGTTAGGGTTGGATTATGGACGATGAACATTACATGATGCTTGCCTTGGATGAGGCAAAAAAAGCTGAAAAACATGACGAGGTCCCGGTTGGGGCCATCGTGGTGGACCAGGCCGGCAAGGTAATCGGACAGGGATATAACTGTCCGATATCTGAAAAAGATCCCACAAGCCATGCTGAAATAAAGGCTATTCGTTCGGCCTGCAGATTCATGAATAATTATCGCCTGCCCAAGACAACGCTTTATGTAACCATAGAACCATGCATCATGTGCATGGGGGCAATAATCCATGCCAGAATCCAGCGACTGGTATTTGGGACCCTGGATCCTAAATGGGGGGCTGCAGCATCCCTCTACCAAATGGGATCGGATGCACGATTAAACCATCACCTTGAAATTGTTCAGGGAATATGTGAAGAACAAACAAGACAGATTATTAAAAGTTTTTTTGAAGAAAAAAGGAGAAACCGTGACAAACACAGTTGTTGTGGGAACCCAGTGGGGTGATGAAGGAAAAGGAAAAATTGTCGATCTGCTCAGCGAATACGCTGATTATGTTGTCAGATTCCAGGGTGGCAACAATGCAGGGCACACCATGGTGGTCAACGGAAAAGAAATTATCAGCCACTTGATCCCCTCCGGGATACTTCAGCAGAAAAAATGCTTTATCGGCAACGGTGTTGTGGTTGATCCTTTTGTATTACTTGATGAAATAGATTATCTGGCGGGCAACAATATTGATGTATCCCCCAACATGCTGGAAATCAGCAATCGTGCCCATATCATCATGCCCTATCATCAGGAGATTGATAAAGCCCGGGAAATAAAAAAAGGGAAAGATAAAATCGGTACCACCGGCCGGGGGATCGGCCCCTGCTATGAAGATAAGGCAACCCGCGTGGGTATCCGGTTCTGTGATCTTCTTGACTTTGATCTGTTTAAGGAAAAAGTGCAGACGGTCATGGCGGAGAAAAATTTTTACCTGAAAGAGTATTTCAAAACCGACCCCATGGACCCGGCACTTGTTCTTGATCAATTTGAAAATATCCGGGCCCGGCTTCTCCCCTATATTTCCGATGTTTCCGTATCCCTTGACCAGGGCATCCGGCAGGGCATGCAGATTTTATTTGAAGGTGCCCAGGGCACGCACCTTGACATTGAACATGGCACCTACCCCTTTGTCACCTCTTCCACAACGGTTTCAGCCAACGCGGCAAGCGGCAGTGGCGTGGGGCCAGGCCAGTTGAATGAAATCATCGGCATTGTCAAGGCATACACCACCCGGGTAGGCGCAGGTCCTTTCCCAACTGAACTATTTGATGAAACCGGTGAGAAAATCCAAAAAACCGGGGCCGAGTTCGGCGCCACCACCGGACGCAAACGACGCTGCGGATGGTTGGACATGGTGGTTCTGAAAAATGCCGTCCGCCTGAACAGCCTGACCGGACTTGCCATCACCAAACTTGATGTTCTGGATGACCTGGATGAAATTCAAATCTGTACAGGATATGAATATTGCGGAAAAATTACCACAGATTTTCCGGCCCAAATTGATGTCCTGGCAAAATGTTCGCCTGTTTATGAAACACATCCCGGCTGGAAAACACCGACATCAGATATGACCGATTTTGATGATCTGCCGGAAAAAGCCAAAGCCTATCTTGCACGGATAGAAGAATTATCAGGAGTCAAAATTAAAATTGTGTCCGTAGGACCGGGACGTGAGGCCACCATTGTTAAAGAAAATATTTTCTAAATTGACATTCTCTCAATTATGGTATATTAAATGACGTCTTATGCGTCGGGATGTGGCTCAGCCTGGTAGAGCACCTCGTTCGGGACGAGGGGGTCGGAGGTTCAAATCCTCTCATCCCGACCAACGATTTAAAAAGGTATTCAGCTTTATTTAAAAGCGAATACCCCTTTTTTTTGTTCCCACATTGAATGTGGGAACTTTTATATGTTTCGTTTCACATTTCACTTCTATCATAGGCGTCAGCAAGATCATCCGCCCAGTTTCCGTTCCAAACATCGGGAACGGTCTCTTCTACCAAGGTGATGCTTTCCCAGCTAATGCCGATTTCAGTAAAAATATCCTTGAGGATTTCTTCAGTGGGGGCCAGCCAGATGCAGAAGCGCATGCCTTTATCTTTGTTGTAGTAGGTTTTGATCCAGGTAGCCGCTTCAACACCTGCCAGCTTGCGCCAGTTTTCCTTTACGACTTCCCAGTCGACTTCAGGGGAGTTATGAATCATCATATATTTATTCGTTTTACTCATGGCTAATCTCCTTATATTTTATTAGGTTAAGTTGATTTACCCTTCAGCCATGGACTGTCCGGTTAAATACAACTAATTCAATAATCATACCAAAGATTGTTTCTATACTTTAATTTTTACATAACCATATGTATATATTAATAAACCTAAAGTATTTTTCCCCTTACTCATTCCAACGCCACAAAAGATTGACAATCTGCTGTCCGCCACTTATGATAGAAACAGCTTTAGTGGCGCTACAAGTAGCGCCACTAAACCACTCTAAAATAAAAAATCCAACAATGGAAAACATTCAAGAAGCGATTGAGAAAAACGAACTGCTCAAGCGGTTGCTGGAAGCCATCGGTGACGGCGTGTTTGTGTTGGATACCACCGGAAAAATCGTGGTATGGAATCGAGCCATGGAAGCTATCAGTGGGTATTCATTCGAAGAAATTAAAGGAAAAAACTGCCGGATATTGAAGTTCAGCCAATGTTTCGGCAAGGAGTGCCCTTCCGGGATGAATGTCTGCAGGATACTTGAAACCGGAAAAATAACACCCACTGAATGCGTAATCTGCCACCGGGACGGACATAGCCTTTCAGTGAGCAAAAATGCCAGGGCCATTAGAAACGACCGCGGACAGATCATAGGGGTGATCGAAACCGTCACGGATCTGACTAAACTTAAAAATGCCCGACTGAAGATGGAAAAAGCCACCCGTCGCCTGAGCGAATTAAATCGGCTGGGTGGCATTATCGCCAAAAGTCAGGTAATGCAGAATGTATTCTCTTTCATAAAAGCGTCAGCAGCCACCGAAACGTCCATTCTCATCCAGGGTGAGAGCGGAACGGGAAAGGAACTTGTGGCCAAGGCCATTCATTCCATTGGTGAAAGAAGGAGCAATCCCATGATTACGGTCAACTGCAGCGCTTTATCCGAATCATTACTGGAAAGCGAATTGTTCGGGCATGTTAAAGGTGCATTTACCGGGGCTAGCCGGGACCGGATCGGGCGATTTGAACAGGCTGATCAGGGCACTATATTTTTAGATGAAATCAGTGAAATCTCACCCTATATTCAGGTAAAACTCCTGCGCGTACTTCAGGAAAAAGAGATAGAACGCGTCGGGGATTCCCGAAAACGCAAGGTCGATATCCGGATCATTACCGCCACCAATAAAGATCTGAAATCACTCGTTGATGAGGGCCTTTTCAGGGAAGATCTGTATTACCGGCTCAAGGTGTTTCCCATTTACCTGCCCCCCCTGAGACATCGCAAAGAAGACATCCCGCTGCTAGTCAACCACTTTATTAAGCGCAATAACAAGATATCGGGCGGAACCGTTACCGGCATGGCAACACCGGCCGTGAAAACCTTCATGGAATATGATTGGCCCGGAAATATCCGGGAGCTGGCCAATGCCATTGAACATGCATTCGTGCTCTGTTCCGGCCGCCAGATTGAACAGGAAGACCTTCCCGTTGAAATCACCGGCGGAGAGCATACCACCTATGCAGCCCCTCCCTTATCTTACCCGGAGCCGCCCCATCCTCGTAAAAAGCAGCGGCCGTCTCTGGATCGGAAGCGATTACTGGCTATCCTCCGTGAGTCAGGATGGAACAAAGCCGAAGCGGCCAGGCAGACCGGCTTCAGCCGGGCAGCCATCTGGAAATACATGAAAAAATGGGATATTCCCATGCAGTCCGAACAGCAACTATAATAGAGACATGTTAAATTTTCAAAAAAATGAGGTATTGCCATGAAAATAGATCTTCATAAAAATGCCACGACAACCCCTGCCCAGCGGGCATATATTCAAAACAATCCCCATCTCTCCGTTGCCACGCTGGCAAAAAAAACCGGGGTCAGTAAAACCACAATACGCAGATGGCAAAAACGCATGGACGTATATGACCGCCCGCATAGACCCAAACGCATAAAAACCGCCCTGACACCCATTGAAGAGATTAAAATTATTATCTGCCGGATGGCATTCAGGGCAGGCCTTGATGATCTGCAACAAATTGCGGAATCTTTTTTTAAGATCAGTTGTTCCAGGGCCAGCCTGAACAGATGCCTCAAGCGGTATCAAATATCCCGGATGCCCAAACTTAAGCGATCCGTACCATTTAACCTTAAAGATTACACCGGCACATATCTTTATTACAATTGTTTTCATCTACCCTCTTTTCTCAAAGACAAAGAGCCCGTGGTACTGCAAACCCTTCTTGACTGCTCATTCAGGACCTTTCATGCCCAGTACGCCACAATGGCGAACACATTTATTTCAGATCATATCCAGAATTTCCCTTTAAGAGTTTTAGGCGTTATCTACAATAATCCGGTAAGGCTTTGTGGTAAAAACATAGACAGCAAAAAGATACCCAAGAAAAATCCTGACAGTGACATTGAGTTTTTATGCAAGGAGTTGGGCATTTCATTCTTTCACATGGATGATCTGCATACGGATACCATCAACGAATTAAACTTGCAGGTGAAAAAAATTATTAACACATCTGACCCTGAAATAGATGCAACCACCTGGGAAACAAACGAAACATTGACCAAACAGATATGCCATTACAACTTTGAACTGCCCCTTGGCTTTTTAAAGCAAAAAACACCCTACCAGGCTATGGAAGCGCACTACACGGATTTCCCAAACAGTTTCAAAAACAAACCCAATCTTATTATTTCCTGATCACCCGGTCCTGTTTTCCTATGGATTTGAATCGGAAAGAAACCCATATCCGCAGACTGGGTTTACCCGTCATGCCGGGCAAATAAAAAGCGGGCCGGTTTTCACCGACCCGCTTTATAAAATCAGGCAGTATTGACTAAATTAAATTTGGTAAAACTAAATTAGAAGTTGATCTGCCATTTGGCGCCGAAATAGGTAGTTTCAGTCTCATCCTCACCATTTGCGTCGTCCATGTAATCAACAACACCTACTTCAGGAACTATATGCACGCCTGGAGCCAGGGTGATGGGCAACTGAATGTAGTAAGATTGCACTTCGTCTTTTTCAGAGTTGGAAACATCGAATTCAGTCTGCTGGTAACCATAACCAACTTCTACACCCAACATTTCATTAATGGTATAAGCAGCGGCAATACGCCCGCCCATGGCGTCGTTATCAATGACCTCATTACCAACAACCGCAGCGTAACCTGATCCAACAACAAGATCACTTACCTGAATATTGTAAATGTTGCCAACGTTGGTACCGCCGTTAACCTGACCGGTAACGCTGAAAGCACCGAAGGTAGCAGCAACATCAAGACCAAGACCCCAGGAAGTGACACCATCATCAACGATTCCGTCATCAACATCAAAAGTCTGAAAACCACCGGCCATGGTAATGACAAAGTTGTCAAAAGTAAGAGCATACTGAACCTGAATCATCGGAATAACAACATCAACAGAATCATCGGTTGTGTCGCCAAAAGCATCACTATAATTAGTGTTATTTTCAACAAAAGCAACCTGGAAATCACCAAAGGTCAGCTTAATCTGAGCCCGACGGTTACCGTCAATTTCGCCCCATCCCGCAAGTGCGGCATCATCAGCAAATACCTGATTTGAACCAGTCAGATACATGGGCACATAATCCTTACCAACGAGCAGTTTGCCGGAGACAAATTCCCATTCGCCGTAAAGCAGACGGATGTTGGCAACCCCACCGGAAGCGCCGTATTCAAAACGACCGGTCAGTTCATCGGAAACTTTAACATTGGCGCCAATACGGGCGTTGCTTTGAA
>ERZ1645192.1360-NODE-1360-length-20446-cov-6.588691_pt1 | contig 20446 bp, 21 predicted proteins | sample MGYA00575354_ERZ1645192 | MGnify/ENA primary metagenome ERZ1645192 (study PRJEB40844, sample SAMN11349763) | freshwater sediment metagenome | isolation source: river sediment | host: Sediment | place: India: Faizupur Khadar , New Delhi | collected 2017-02-21 ... | reverse complement strand
CTTGACCAGGTTGTAGTAATATGTCAATACGGCATTGGTCACCGCGCCGTTGCCCGTATAGAAGAAAACCTTATTCTCGGTCAGCATATCGGTCTTCAGCGTTTTGCCTTCGGCCAGCCGAATGGCGAATTTCAGTGCAGTGGCCGCCGCGCCTTCGGGCGTTGGACGGACATAGACCTGCATACCCTCACCGCTCACCGTTTTCTTGATGGTCTCACTATCCCGATCTTCCGGGTCCACCTTCACTTCAATTTCCACACCGTCGGTCATCAGCGTATACCACAGCTTGATAAACTTGGCAGTCGCATCGCCGACAAATACTTTCGGCAGACTTTGGCGTTCGATGCAATCGTTCAGTACATCCGCCGCCAAGCCATAATCGGTATAAATCGCTTCAATCGTCGCCTGATCCAACAGATTGCTCATGCCGCTGGAAATGGATTTGCCGCTTCCCACATCCACCGCCGACAAAATATTCAGGCTGGAATACTTGGCCAGCTCGGCATTCAGCGCCGTCAGTCGGGTGCTGTTGTCCGCGTCCTCGCTGGTATTGATAAACTCGGCCACATTTGATCGGCCGCTTAGGTTGTTGCCAATATAATCCCCGACCGATACGCCAAAGTCGTTATCGTCGGTCATAATGTTGATATCATATCCATAGTCAGTCGGCGCGTCCACCGCCACCACGTTCATGTTGGCGCTTTTCGCCATCTTCACGATAGCTGTATATTCGTCTACATCCTTGATGCAGATGACAACCGATTTAACGTCCTTGTTGGCCAGCGAGCGGATTCCCTGAATCTGAGCGTTAAAATCGCCGGGGGTATCGCTGTTGGAGTAATACTTATAGATACCGCTGACGGTATTGTTGGCATATTCTGAGTCGATTGCGTCGTCCAGTTTGCGCAGCATCAGTTCGTCACTGGCGTCAACACTGCCGATAAAGACGCCAATCGCTTCTTTCTCGTCTTCCAGTAATTCGCTGTCCGTGCCTTCCAGACCAGCCAGTTCTTCAGCCGTATAGGAGGAGAGGAACGGGTCATCGGCTTCGGTCAGCCCCGAAGAAGCCGTCGGTGACGGTTCTGGTCCGCCGAACGTGACTTTGCCGTCCTTGAAAAAGAACAGGAAGAACACCAGCGTCATAATCAGCACACCGAGTGCGATGAGGCCCGAAATAAACCATCCGCGGTACTTGATAGACAGTGCGCGAAGCACTTTGAACCAAAGATTCAGCTTGCCGCTTAAGGTATTCGCTCTGGCGTATGATCCTCTGGCGGTCAGCTTTTTTCTGGACGGAGCCTTGGTTGTCGGCCCGGGTGAATAGACCGATTGCTTTTTGGGCGCTGAAGAAAGCGGTCTTCTCGTGGATGATGTCCGCTTTACAGGACGGCCGGAAATCCCGGGTTTAGTTGGTTTTTTCGTATATCTCGGCATAATCCAATCCTTTTTTCATCGCTAGACTGTATCGAAAATGAACATACTCAAAGTGAAATAATAGCTTGTTTTTCTCAAAAGCCATTATGTCATATCGGTCAGTAATAGGCAAGCGCGGTCATAAAAACTTTACATTTCAGCGGCATGCCGACAGCGTGAAAATCAGCCTTTAATCTCCCACTTGTCTATCAACGCTTTTACGTCTTTCAGGAAAGCCGCATTGTTCCGAACATCCGCCGCATTCGGGTCATTGGCCGACATAAAGCGGCGAATGATTGAGATGGCTCGGGAATAATCCGTCTCTTCCTCGACCGTTTTCACGCGGATATCCGTTTCCGGCGCGGCCTGGTACATGGTCATTTCGCGCGTGTCATAAACTTGCGCGAAAGTGGGCACTTCCACATGGAAGCCCATGGTTTTCAGCTCATCGCCAAAGCTCAGTGCCACCTGTTCTTCGCCGTGGGTGACAAAAACGATTTTCGGCTTGGACGCAAACGCGGTAATCCACTTTAAAAGCCCAGCCTTGTCCGCGTGGCCGCTTAAGCCCTCAATGCTGGTGATGGCGGCGTTGACCGACACCCGCTCGCCAAAAATCTTGACGCTGTCCGCGCCGTCCACAATGGCCCGGCCGGTGGTGCCCACCGCCTGATATCCCACAAAGATGATGGTGGCGTCGCTTTTCCATAGGTTGTGCTTTAAGTGATGCTTAATCCTGCCCGCATCGCACATGCCGCTGGAAGAGATGATGATAGCCGGAGTGTCCAGGAAATTGATTTCCTTGCTCTCATCGGCGGTCTCGGCGATGTGCAGGTTCGAGAACCTCAAAAAGTCGATACCTTTTCTTTTCAGCTCCAGCGCATCTTGATCAAAATAATTCTGATAGCATTTTTCAAAGATTTCGTTGGCTTTAATGCCCAGCGGCGAATCGATGTAGACCGGCCTTTTCTCCAAGCCGGGCACCGATTTGTCCTGCAGGAATTTGTCGATGTCATACAGCGTTTCCTGCGTTCTGCCCACCGCGAAGGCCGGAATAACGATGTTGCCGCCGCGCTTGATACCGTCCCGCAGCGCCTGACGCAGCTGGTCGTCCGAGGCAATCGTATCATCGTGCAGGCGGTTGCCGTAGGTGGATTCCATCACCACATAATCGGCGTCGGTCAAATAGGTCGGGTCTTTGATAATCGGGATATCGCGGTTGCCGATATCGCCGCTGAAAACGACCTTTTCAGTTTTTCCATCCTCGGTCACCCAGACTTCCACCGAGCCCGAACCCAAGAGGTGCCCCGCGTCCCGGAACCGAACTTTAATGTCCGGCGTCGCCTGAATGATGTCGCCGTATTCGACGCCCGAAAATTGCTTTAAGCAGTTCTCGGCGTCCTTCACGGTATACAGCGGCGGGATGGCCGCCTTGCCTTCACGCATCCGCTTACGGTTGCGCCATTCCAGCTCCATCTCCTGAATATGTCCGGCGTCCGGCAGCATGATGGAACACAGTTCGGCCGTGGCCGATGTGCTGTAGATGGTGCCCTTAAAGCCCCGGTTGACCAGCAGGGGGATATATCCGCTGTGGTCGATATGGGCGTGTGTCAGCACCATAAAGTCAACTTCTTTTGCGTTAAACGGGAATTCCGCTTCTTCGCCAAAGCGCTTTTCGTCCGCGCCCTGACGCATACCGCAGTCCACCAGAAAACGCGCACTCTTTGTTTCCACCATGTAGCTGGAGCCGGTGACAAATCGCGCGGCCCCGAAAAATTTGATTTTCATGGGTGTCTCCAATGCTGTATTGTCGTATATTGATTCGCTGTCGTTACGCTTTCTTTAAAAAGCACACCGCTACCACGCCGGGGCCGGTATGAGAACCGATGACCGGGCCGATATCCTGAATCCACAATTCCTTGAATGTCGCAAAGCCGGATAACCGCGCTTTCAGGTCCTCGGCCGTCTCCAGGCTGTTGGCGTGCAGGATGCAGACGCGGGATTCGGATGGTTCGCCAATATTCTCTTCCAGCGTCTTTTCCAGATACTTCAGCACGTTCTTTTTGCCTTTAATCTTGTCATAGACCGAAATCTTGCCCATGTCGTCCAGAATGAGGACGGGTTTCACTTCCATCAGCGTGCCCAGCACCGCCGCCGTTCCCGACAGCCTGCCGCCCCGCTTTAAGTACATCAGGTCATCCACGGTGAACCATCCCTGCCCGCGCAGTTTGTTCACCTGTACCCAATCATAAACCTCCTGAAAGCTGCTGCCCGCTTCTTTCATCTCGACCGCTTCCATCACGAGAAGTCCCATCGGCATGGAAATGCGCATCGTGTCAATCATCTCAATGCGCTGCTTCGGGTAATCCGCCCGCAGCGTTTCCAGCTTCCCGGTGCAGATGGAATAGTGCGCCGATAGCTGGGAAGAGAACCCCAGATGCAGCACGTCCAGCCCCTGTTCCAGCTGGGCGCGGAAAAACTGTTCCACATCATACGGCGACTTGGTCGATGTCGCGGCCTGCGCGCCGTTTTTCAGTTGGGTAAAAAAATCGATAAAGTCCGTGTTCTCGCCCAGGTCATAATCGGCCTCGACGCCGTTTAAGGTATAGGGCATCCGAAAAAAAGGAACCCCGTGTTCCTTGGCAAACTGCCAGGGAATCTCCGAATTGGTCTCGGTGGTAATCACATACTTGCTCATCACTTTAACCTCCAATAATAATATATGGATAATGCCTTCGAGCCAAAGCCCGAAAAATGGATACTCTGGTTAGTTACAGTTGTTCAAAAGCCGAACGTAGAACGCAACGCCTTCGGCCAGACTTCTTATCTCCATGCGCTCGTTGGTGGCATGGATGGTGCCGAGGTCGTCGGCCAGACTGCGGTAGGGGCAGAACTGGAAGATGTTCTCGGCGATTCCGGCGTACTGCCGGCTGTCGGTGGCCGCCACCATCAGGTACGGCGCGACCATCAAATCGGGCATCACCTGCTTGACGGTATCCCGCACCACCGCATAGGTTTCGGACGAAATATCCGAAGGCTGGGTGGGGTTATGCGCCATGATGTTGACAATCTTCACTTCAGTTTTCTTTAGCACTTTTTCAATATGCGCGACCAGTTTGTCCACGCTGTCGTCCGGCGATATGCGGAAGTTGATGGTGGCTGTCGCACTCTGGGCCAGCACGTTGGAAGCCGGGCTTCCGGTCAGCTGGGTGGGCGCAAAGGTGGTGCGCGTCAGCGCATTGCTGGTGGCGCCTTTTCCCAAAACTTTTAAGAGCAGACCTTTAAACAGCCACATATTGCAAACAACCAGTTTAAGGCCAAAGCTCATGTTCGGCGAAAGCGCTTCCAAGAAGCCTTTCAGCGGAACGTTCATGGTGCGCTTCAGCTGGTGTTTTCTCAAAAGCAAGATAGCCTTGGCAATCTCGCTGACCGCCGTATCGTAGGGCGGCTGGGATGCGTGTCCGCCCCTGGCCTTGGCTTCGATGGTGATATCGGCATAGCCCTTCTCGGATATACCGATGAGACCCAGCATGCCGGCCAGACCCAGCATTTTGCCGTCCACCACCACCCCGCCCTCGTCCACGACCAGTTCGGGAACAATGCCGCGGCTCTCAATCAGCTTGGCAATCTCCTTTCCGCCTAAAAGCCCGGAGTTCTCTTCGTCGTGTCCAAACGCCAGATAGATATCCCGTTTGGGTTCAAATCCGTGTCCGATGGCGTATTCCAAAGCTTCGCAGATCGAAATCAGCTGGCCTTTCATGTCCAATGCACCGCGGCCCCAGATGTATCCGTCGGCGATTTCGCCCGCAAAAGGCGGATAGGTCCAGTCTTTCAAGGTTTTGGGTTCCACCGGCACCACGTCCATATGTGCCATCAGCAGCAGCGGTTTCTTTTCGGCTTTCTTTGCCTTCCATGTATAAAGAAGGCTGTAGGTGTTCACCGCTTCCCGTTTCATCGCGCTGTGCATCTTCGGATAGGTTTTTTCAAGGTATGCGTGGAAGCCGAAAAAGGCGTCTTTGTCCACGCCTTCCATGGTTGCGCTGGATACCGTTTTAATCTGAATCGCGCCGCTTAAATGTTTGGCCAGGTTGTCTTCGTCCAGTTCCAGCGGCTCGGCCCGCGGGATCGTGGTTTCCTTCGGCTTTGCTTTTAAAGTGTTCAGCACCAAAACCGCCACCAGCACCGCCAGCAGGATTAAAACAGCATAGAGTATTGTCATTGATCTTCACCTTCTGTCACGTCTTTTTTAGTCAGCCAGCCTCTCTTGTACATGATTCGGGCCCCCAGAATGGCCACTGTGGCGGCCAGCGGGATGGCCAGCACCCCGAATATGGAATTATTGATTAAGCTCCTGAACAGGATATACAGCGTCAGCATGATCACAAACGGCGCAATCGCAATCTTCCATGACTTGGTGATGAACACCACGCCGAGTGCGCCGAACAGCGCGGCCAGCACATAGCCCTCCTGCAAGTCAAATACCTTGGCCAGCACGTCGTTCGATGCTATCCAGCGATTCAGCGGGATGACCAGCAGCATGCCGATGATGATGATGACATCCGTGACGATGGTGGACATAGCGACCGACAGGGTCGAGATAATCTCGCCCTCTTCGCTGGTAGCCTGCACGCCCGCGCGTTCCAGTCCCACCTGCGCGGCCGGGATTTTCATATTGGTCAGGTTGCCCGTAATAAATGCGAGGTATTATCCCCCCGCACCTAACATGGGCACATAGTTGATAATCTCAATTGCCCCCACCGCATAGAACATGGGGATAATCTTCAATGCCCCCTGAAACAGCGCGCTTCTGTCCGGCATCACGTGATAGATGACGCAGAATAAAAGCGGCACCGAGATAATCAAAGGCAACGCCATGGCCGTGGAAATCCGGCCGATTCGATGTGTGGCGTATTCATAATCCGACATCATATATGTTTTCTTTTTCATGTGATTTTCCCCCTTATACCACGCCGATTAATATGGCATATCCGGCCGAAGCCGCCAGTGCCGCCACGATGGACACCGGGAGCGCAAAGCTCTCCAGCCACTTGGCCTTGGTCAGATGGATGATGACCCCGAAGATCAGCATAATCATCGCCCCCGTAAAGACGGTCAGCATGTTGACGCCGGCTTTGGCGATTTCGCGGCTGCCCAGCGCGGCAATCATGCCCATAAACAGCGCCGATATCAGAATTTCGGTCCAGATGGTGTTCTTTTCACGCATCTGCCGAATCTTGCCCTGATAGCGCTTTAAGCCGAACAGCATAAAAATCGGCCCGATGAGAATACCTACGGTCATCACCCACATGGTGGCCGAGAATACGGATAGGTCATATTGAAGCAACTGTTGTGCGTCCATCATGCCCATCGCGTCCTTGCTGATGGCCGCCACTTCGGTCACAGCGCCCGCAGCCGTGGTCTCATAAATCATCGACCCGATGACGGTGAGCCGCGTCCACGCAAAGGGCACGCCGAGGGTGGCCGCCAGTGTTAACAATGCAATAACGATTGGGATGGAAGGAACGATGGAAAACGTCCCGCTGCTGACCAGCGCGGCTTTCATCTTTTCGGTGGAAAGCCCGATTTCTTTTCCCCTCTTCCAAGCACGGACAAGGAAAATACCCGATTGTACCAGCACGAAGATGGCGACCAGTACACCCATGATATACAGGTAGGCGCCGTTCTTGATGCTGTAAATCTGCTCTGACATGTTTGCTTTCGCTCCTTTGATTTTGGCTTGTTGATGCCTTCGCTTTTGCCAGGATTCGGCTGTTTCTGCTAGAAAAACAGAACCGGCGTTCTGTAGCTGTCGGGTGGATAGATTTGATTGCCGTCCACAATATATTTGATGTTCAGGTCTTCGTCCGCCAGTAAGAATCGGGCGTAACGATCCTCCGATATTTTTAAATGGTCAAGCCCAAAAACCGCCGCTGGATTTTTGGTCACCGTTTTCAGCACCTCAGTGATGGGCACACCCAGTGAAATCGCTTCTCTCAGCTCCGAGCTTAAGTTGACAATCTCGCCCCGAACGTCCAGACTGTTGGTGTCCTTTTTGGGCAGAAATCCACCGCTGTAGGAAGCCGCCAGCACCCCGTCCAGGTTCCCTCTGGCCTGCATGATGCGCGCGAGAGACTGGCTTAAGGGAATACATCCGGCGTTCATCCGCGCAGTATCGCCGCAGGCCACCAGCATAATCAACCCGCCCTCGTTCAGGTGCAGGAGGCCGGCGTTCAGCGTCCCCTTGTTTCGGTTCACAAAGGCCGGAATCACCGTGCCGTATTCTGTCCCGAGACCCAGTGCCTCGTCAATAAACGCAAAATCGACTGCCGCATCCCCCAGAAGCGCGATGGTGACGCAAGGCCTGTCGGTGTCCGCCGCCGCGGCCGCCACCTGCCTCGCCATATTGGCAAAACGCGCATGGTCGATGCCGAGCTCCCGGTCCTCTACCAGCGCCGAAGCGCCCGCGCAGTATTCGGATTTGATGATATCCTCGTAGATGTTCTCACCCAGGTGATACATCTTGTTCCGCGTTCCCCCCGTGATGTAGCGGGGAAACATTCCGGCCTTACCGTAGACGCCGACGCACTCCTTCTGCTCAAGAAGCCGCGCCGGATTATCTAAAGGGTTCAGCATGGTAATAAATGAGAAAAATCCGAAACGCTTATATTCCTGCAGTGAGAGCTTGGGCAGCTCAAGGTCTTTTAAGCCCAGCGCAAAACAGCCGCAGTCAGTGAAAAGCGGCAAGGCAAAAAGCCCGTCCGCATCCAGTTCATAAACACCTGAAAACACGCCCTGCCGCACATCCTCCCGAATCAGTTTGATGGTGCCGCCCACGATGTAGATGTCGCGGTTTTGCCGAGCGCCGTCTTCAAAAAGGGTGACGCGTTTGATGTTCGTTTTTTGGCTCTCCAATTTATTTCCCTCTAAACAAAATTGGATATTTGATTCATTATATTATTTTTATCCGCCTAATGCAAACAGTTCAGCGTAAACAAAAAAAACCATGCCCTGCCTTTCGCTTGATAATCGCGGGATATACTGATATAATCCTTCTCGAAAAACAAAATTTCTTTTGGAGATTCTATCGAATGACGATTTTTGAAGCTGCCGTTTTAGGCGTTGTCCAGGGTTTGACCGAATTTTTACCCGTTTCCTCTTCGGGCCATCTGGTTTTGGCGCAAAAGGTTTTTAGCCTTTCGGGCGATTACCTCACGTTTGATGTCATGCTGCACTTTGCCACGCTTTTGGCTGTGGTGGTTGTGCTGTGGAAAGATATCGTGGAAATCATCAAACACCCGTTCCAGAAGCTCACACTAAACCTGATCATCGCGTCCATTCCGGCAGTGATTCTGGCCGTGTTCTTTGAGGACGCCATCACAGCGGCTTTTGGCGGCCAGTTTCTGGCCATCAGCTTCTGCATCACCGGTGTGGTCCTTCTGCTGGGCGAATGGCTGGCCGCAAAAAAAACGCAGACCAAAACCGAAGTGGGCTATTGGGATGCGCTGATTATCGGACTGTGTCAGGCGGTGGCGCTGCTGCCCGGTGTTTCCCGTTCGGGCATGACCCTCTCGGGCGGCTTGGCGCGCGGTATCGACCGCGTGAAGACCGCGAAATTCTCGTTTTTGATGAGTGTCATCATCATCCTGGGTTCGGGCGGCTATGAAGGCCTAAAACTCATCGGCCAGCCGATGGATATCGCCTGGGCGCCGCTTGCCGTTGGCATGCTGGCCGCCGTGGTCAGCGGTTTCTTCGCTGCCCGCGGACTTCTGAAACTCATCTCCAACAAAAAGTTGACCGGCTTTGCCATCTATGTGTTTGTCCTGGCCGCGCTCATCTTTGTGGACCAGACCTGGACGCACCTTTTCTTCTAGTCCTTCGCTTTCTTTAAATAATTCCGTACCGCCGCCATGGTCTCGCGTGAGACGATGTGCTCAATCCGGCAGGCGTCCTGCTCGGCTGTGTCGGCGGAAAGCCCCAAAGACCGCTTTAAAAACTCGGTCAGGAGGACGTGCCGGTCGGCGACCATCTTGGCGCGCTCCAGCCCTTTTTCAGTCAATGTGATTTTTCCGTAAGGCTCCTGCTCGATGAAGCCTTCTTTTTTTAGCAGTCCGATGGCGCGGGACACCGACGGTTTGGAATACCCCATCGACTTTGCGATATCCACCGAACGTATTTCTCCGGTCTCCGTCAAAAGGCCGTACATCACTTCCAAATACATTTCACCGGATTCTTTAATCTGCATCGCTCTTCCCTTCCAGTCGTTTCAATCTTTTCCTGCGCGCTCATTATACCATACGCATTGTTTTTTTATCAACCGATGCCCCGAAAAGCAAAAAAGCCCTTTTAAGCAAACGCGTAAAAGGGCTTAATTTTTTGAAATTACTCGTAGCGGAGTGCGTCGATCGGCTTTAAGTTGGCCGCTTTGTTGGCCGGCCCGATGCCGAAGACGATGCCCACGCCGGCTGAGAAGCCCAGCGCCAGCGCGGTGGTGGACCAGGTCAACACCAGATTAATGTCCATAATCTGCTCAAAAATCTGAAGACCAATGAGCCCCAGGAGGATTCCGATTAAACCGCCCGCCACAGACAGCACTACCGATTCGATGAGAAACTGTATCATGATGTCGCTCTTCTGTGCGCCGATAGCTTTACGGATGCCGATTTCACGCGTCCGCTCGGAGACCGAAACCAGCATGATATTCATGATGCCGATGCCGCCGACCAGCAGCGATATCGCCGCAATGCCCGCCAGCAGGGTGGTCATGACGCCCAGAATCTGATCCATCGCGTCAAGGATAGCCGACTGGTTGATGACCGTAAAATAATCCTCATCGCCCAATTCCTTCAAGAGATATTCATCCAGCGTGGTTTCGGCGGTATCCACCGCATCCGCGTTTTCAGCTGACACATAGATGGCGCCGAGCTCTTTGTCGTTAAACAGCCGTTGGTAGGTCAAAAGCGGGATATATACCGTGCTGTCGGTTGAGGATATCATACTGTCCCCTTCGTCCAAAACACCGATGACGGTGAAATCCCTGCCTTTAATATTGACGCTGTTGCCCAGGCATTTAGTGGTGCCGTACAGATCCTTGGCCACTTTGTACCCGATGACCGCGTTGTTGGTCTTGGCTTCCACATCCAACGGTGCGAGAAACCGCCCGTACAGCAAATCCAGATTCATGACCTGATTATACTGCGCCGTTACGCCTTCCACGGTGGCCGATTTATTCTCGGTTCCCGCTTTGACGGTCGAAGAACCCGATTTAGACGCCGTGACGATATCAATACCGCCCATGCCTTCCAACTTCATCACGTCGTCAACCGTGATATAGACCGTCTTGGGGCTGGTGATTTGTGCAAAAACCAGATTGGAACCCAAGCTCTCCACCTGCCCGGTGATTTCTCCCGTGGCACCCTGCACCACAGAAATCAGCAAAGTGACTGCGAGGACGCCGATGATGATGCCCAGCATGGTCAAAAAGGAGCGCATCTTGTTGCCCTTCAGCGACATCATCGCCATTTTTAAAGCTTGAGAGAGTTTCATTGCGCGCCTCCTTTCCTGCCTTTGGTTTCAATCTGTCCGTCCACAATCCGCACCTGCTCATCGGCCTGACTGGCCACCCAGGTATCATGCGTAATCAAAACAATGCCACGGCCTTCGGCATTTAAATCCTTCAGCATCTGCATAATCTCTTTGCCGGACTGGCTGTCCAGATTGCCCGTAGGCTCGTCGGCCAGAATCAGCGTCGGGTGCGTCGCCAAAGCGCGCGCGATGGCCACGCGCTGCTGCTGGCCGCCCGAAAGCTCGGTCGGTTTATGATCCATTCGATCGGCCAGACCCACTTTGGTCAGGCTCTCAATCGTTCTTTGTTTTCGTTCGTCGTGCGAGAGCCCCTGATAGATCAGCGGCAACTCCACGTTCTCATAGGCGGTCAGCTTGGGCAGCAGGTTGAACTGCTGAAAGATGAACCCGATTTTCTGGTTGCGAATGGTGCCCAGCTGGCGTTCGGTCATGTCTTTCACATACTGTCCGTCCAACTTATACGTGCCTTCGTCGGCCACGTCCAAACACCCGATGACGTTCATCAGTGTGCTCTTCCCGCTGCCCGAAGGCCCGATGATGGCGACAAACGCGCCGTCGGGAATGACCAGACTGACACCGTTCAGCGCATGCACCTCGGTTTCGCCCATGAGATAGGTCTTTTTAATATCCGTTAACTCAATCATGATTGTCACATATCCTTATTTTATGGGTTACAGCTTCCGTGCTCAGTCGCCGGTCGCGAAGGTATCCGTGCTCGAGCTGGTTGAACCGCCCATCATCATCTTCATGGTGTCGGAAAGCTCGGTGGGCACTGCCACTGCGTCGCCTTCGGAAAGCCCGGACAGGATTTCCACATTGACACCGTCAGTAACACCGATGGTCACTTCGTGCGTGGCTACATCGGTGGTGCCAATCTCGCTGGCCAGCATGACATAGTATTTATTGTTGATGGTCTGAACCGCTGTCAGCGGAATCAGCAATGCATCGGTCTTGTCCTCGGCCAGAATGTCCACATCCGCGCTCATGCCCAGAAGGATTTCGGGCGATGCCGGAAGATCCAGCGTGATGACGTAGTGCGTGACGTTGTTGACCGACACGCCGATGGGGTTGATGGCCGAAACCGTGGCGGAATATACACCGCCGCTCAGCGCATCGATGGTCACTTCGGCAGACTGGTTCAGCGCAATTTTGGCGATGTCCAGCTCGTCAATATCCACAAGTATCTTGAGTGTGGTGTTGCCCTCAACCGTGCAGATGGTCTGACCCTGCTGCAGGTACTGTCCTTTGTTAATATCAAGTCCGCTGATCACACCGCTGACCGGTGCGCGTACTACCAGCGCTTCCTTGGCCGCTTCCATCTCGTCCAAATCCTTGTGCATCTCGTTCAGCTTGTCCACGGCGTAGGTATAGTCGCCGCTGATCATGCCGCGGTCCAGACGGATGATGAGGTCGCCCTTGTCCACCCAGCTGTTGAAGCGCACCCGCACATAGCCGATTTTGCCTTCGTCAGCCAGCACATAGTACGGATGGTTGACTTCCAAAACGCCTTGCGCGAGTGTGACGCCGTCCGCGTTTTTGATGATGGCCGTATCGCCAATCTCATATTCTTCATCCTTATTGTCCGTAAAGACCAGCGTGATTTCATTGGTCAGCGGGTCGATTCCCTCGATGGTCGCGTCCTCGGAAACACCGTCCATGAACACTTCCATTTCGTCGCCCAGTTTGTAGATGTCGAGGTTGTCCACCTTCATGGTCGCCTTCATCTTGTCGTCCACCGAAATCACAATCAGTGAACCGAACTTACCGATGATATCCTGCACGTCGTCATCTTCTTTGACATAGACCGCCTTAACACGTCCCTGTACGACCGATTCAATCAACCGCTCGTCATCGGTATCCTCATACTGAATACTGGTTTCCATGTTGTCTATCGCGGTGCGCTGCGCGTCAATCGCGTCGTCCAGCGTGTCGGATTCCAGCACGGCGATCACATCGCCCGCGTTCACGGTGTCGCCGTCCTCGGCGATAACGTCCTTCACTTCGGAAGCGTAGTCCACATACAGCGTTTCGCTGTCTTTGGATTCCACGGCGCCCGATCCGTTAACCATTACCTGAATTTCACCCAAAGCCGCAGTCTTGGATTCATAACCAGTCGCAAGGTCGGCCAATGCGTTTTTGGCCTTTGCGGATATATATAATATTCCGCCGATGACGACCACCGCGATAACCAGCCAAATAATCCATCTTCTTCTCTTCTTTTCTTTCGGCATTTCTCTGTACTCCTTAAAAATTGTAAAATTTATATTTCCCTGCTCATATTTTCACGGATTCGGTCGAGATATTGACCAAACTCTTCAATATCCCTTTCGGAAAACCCGTATGTGATTTTTTTAATCTGGCTCCTGATTTCGTTCTCAATTTCAAGGCTGGCCGCGTTCAGTTTGTCCGTGGCATACAGCCGTTTTTTGCGGTGGTCGTCTTCGTCCACCTCGCGGCGTATCAGCCCGGCAATCATCAGATGTTTAATCGCAATCGCCACCGTGGCCTTGTCCAGCTCTAATGCTTTGCGGATGTCGTCGGCCACGAGTCCGGGATCATCCAAAACCATGCGGAGTATGGCAATTTGCCCAATGCCGATGGGCTTATAGCCTTTGTCCTTAAAAAACCCAAAGTTTTTCGCGCCCATGATTCGGGATATCGCCATGATTTTTCTGATCAGTTCTTCCATTCAGCCGTCTCGGTCTCCTTTTCGAATTACTCCCATTATATACACGACATAGTTTGATATCAAACTAATAATCTGTGAACACTATGTGAATGGACCATGAATAATAGTTTGTACGCAAACTATTATTCAGATAGGCCGATACGCCTTTTTATGCTAAAATAATAAAAAACGTTCTTTAAGGAGACCGCTATGGAAAAAGGCTATGTGCAGATCTATACCGGCGACGGCAAAGGCAAGACGACGGCTGCTCTGGGACTGGCGCTTCGCTGTGCCGGACGCGGCAACCGCGTGCTGATTGTGCAGTTGATGAAAGCCATGGACTCAGGCGAGCTGGCTCCCTTAAAACAGATTGCCGGTATCGAAGTGATGCGCGTCTGCCAGACCGCGCGTTTCTCGTTTGAATGGACACCCGAAGACCGCGCACGCGAACGCCGGAACGCGCAGGAAGCGCTGGCCGATATCCAAAAGCGCATGCCCATCGACATCGATCTTCTGATTCTGGACGAAGCTCTGGGCGCGATATCCGCCGGCGTGCTCACCGAACAGGAGGTACTGGACGTCATCGCGGGCAAACCCGACCAAGTCGAGATTGTGCTGACCGGCAGAGACTGCCCGGCGGCCTTAAAAAAACGCGCCGACCTCATCACCGAGATGCGCCCCGAAAAGCACTATATGACCTGCGGCGTCAAAGCCCGAAAAGGCATCGAATACTAGTATACAAAAAAGCGTCCGTTTTCGGACGCTTTTTTATTTTCGGTTATTTCAGGTTTTCGGGGTTCAGCGGCTTTAAGCTGTCCAAAACAAACGTCCCGTCTTTTCGAATCAGCACATCGTCGAAGTAAATCTCGCCGCCGCCGTATTCGGGCGTCTGAATTTTCACCAAATCCCAGTGCACGGCCGACTTATTGCCGTTGAAGGCTTCGTCGTAACTGGCTCCGGGCGTGAAGTGGAAAGAGCCCGCGATCTTCTCATCGAACAGGGTATCCCCCATGGGTTTGGTGATGTACGGGTTGACGCCGATGGCGAATTCGCCCACATAGCGCGCGCCCTCGTCGGTGTCGAATATCTTGTTCATCAGCGCCGTGTTGTTGGATGACGCATCGACGATTTTTCCGTCTTTGAAGGTCAGACTGATGTTTTCAAACTTAAAGCCCCGATTGAAGGATTGTGCGTTATACGTGACCGTGCCGTTGACGCTGTCCCTGACGGGCGCAGTGTATACCTCACCGTCCGGGATGTTGCGCAGCCCAGAGCACTTGATGGCGGGGATGTCCTTGATGGAAAACTCAAGGTCGGTGCCCTGGCCGGTCAGCCGCACGCGGTCCGTGCTTTCCATCAGGTTTTTAAGCGCATCCATCGCTTTATCCATCTTGGAGTAATCCAGATTGCACACGTTGAAGTAGAAGTCCTCAAAGGCTTCGGTGCTCATATCGGCCATCTGCGCCATGTTGGGCGTGGGGTAACGTAAAACCACCCATTTGGTTCTGGGCACGCGCACCTTGAAGTGCACGTCGGCATAATATTTGCTCATGTAGTATTCCATGTTTTCAGGCGGCACATCGGTGTTCTGGGAAACATTGTTGGCGCCGCGCACACCGATAAAAGCCTGCATCTTATCCATCAGCGGTTCATCGAAGGATGTCCAGTAGTCAATCTGCTCCTTGCTCCCGCCCATCAGGAGCTGGCGCGTCACCGCGCTTCTCTCAATATCCACAAATGCGTTTCCACCCGCCTGATGCACCGCTTTAATCAGCGCTTCAATTAAAGCGTCGTCACAGTCGATCGTGTGAATCAGCACGTTTTCCCCTTTTTGTACCTTGCATGAATAATTGACCAGCCCGTCAGCCAGTTTTAAGACCCTTGCGTCTGTCATTGCATTTTCGCCTCTTTTCGCTATATGTCCATGTTGCTTTCGTTGACAATTAAATATAAAAAAAGTATATCAGACTTAAAAGCCGTTGACAATAAAAGCAAAACACGAAAAAACGAGTTGTGTTTTGCGTCAATTTATATATAATGTTATAGTAGCGTTAAAGTATAAAATTAATAAAAATATATATGTTTTTTAGGAGGAATCATTATGGCATTGGTAACAACCACCAACATGTTCAAAAAAGCATACGAAGGCGGCTACGCCATCGGCGCTTTTAACGTCAACAACATGGAAATCATTCAGGGTATCACCGAAGCGGCTCAGGAATTGAATTCCCCGGTCATCCTTCAGGTATCCAAGGGCGCAAGAGCTTACGCCAACGCAACCTACCTGCAAAAGCTGGTCGAAGCGGCGGTCATCGAAACCGGCCTCGACATGGCACTGCATCTGGACCACGGCGATACCTTTGAAACCTGCAAATCCTGCATCGACGGCGGATTCACCAGCGTCATGATCGACGCTTCCCACCACTCTTTTGAAGAAAACATCAAGATTACCAAACAGGTCGTTGAATATGCGCACGACCGCGGCGTAGTGGTTGAAGCCGAACTGGGTCAGCTGGCCGGCGTTGAAGACGAAGTCAACGTATCGGATGATAATGCCTCCTATACCCGTCCTGAAGAAGTAGAAGAATTCGTCGGCAAAACCGGCGTCGATTCTCTGGCCATCGCCATCGGCACCAGCCACGGCGCTTTCAAATTCACCGGCGAACCCAAACTGCGTTTTGACATTCTGGAAGCCATCACCCAGATTCTGCCCGGATTCCCGATCGTTCTTCACGGCGCTTCCTCGGTCATCCCCGAATATGTGGACATGATTAACAAATTCGGCGGCGACATGCCCGGCGCACAGGGTGTTCCCGAAGAAATGCTGCGTCAGGCCGCAAAATCCGCGGTTTGCAAAATCAACATCGACTCGGACATCCGTCTGGCAGTGACCGGAACCATCCGCAAGTACTTCCACGACAACCCGTCCCATTTCGACCCCAGACAATACTTAAAACCGGCAAGAACTGCGGTTAAAGAAATGGTTGCGCACAAGATTAAAAACGTTCTTGGCAGCGACGGCAAAGCGTAATTAAAGAGAGTGACAAAAGCGGGTCTTCAATCAACCCGCTTTTTTTCTGATTATTTTTTAAAGGTATACTATGGACATCTCCCGCCTATTTTCAGAAAAATCCGACATCTATGCACAAAGCCGGCCGCTGTACCCCCAAGCGTTCTACGATTGGGTGAGACGACATGCTAGAAATCACGATACCGTCTGGGACTGCGCTACTGGCAATGGTCAGGCTGCACTGGGGCTTTCGGCAGTGTTTAGAAACGTGGAAGCCACGGACATCTCGCAAAGCCAGCTGAAGCACGCGTTTGCCGCGCCCAACATCCGCTACCGCGTTTCCCCAGCCGAACAGACGCCGTTCGATGGTGCATCTTTCGATATGGTTAACGTCGCGCAGGCCCTGCATTGGTTCGAAATCCCCGCGTTTTTCGCCGAAGTCCAGCGCGTCATCCGCCCCGGCGGCCTTCTGGCGGCCTCGTGCTACAGCGGGCATCACATCACCCCCGAAATTGATGCGGTGGTTTTCGATTCGGTCAATCGCGCAATTGCGCCCTACTGGCCTAAGGAAAACCAGATGTGCTGGGACCGATATGCTTCGGTCGATTTCCCGTTTCAAAAGCTGAACACCCCCGAATTCGTCATGACGGCGGATTGGGATTTGAACCACCTTTTTGGGTACCTGCATTCTTGGTCGGCCACGCGTCGATGCATGGAGGCGCTCGGGATGACGTTTTTTGAAGACGCCTACGCGCGCGTTCAAGCGGTCTGGGGCGACTCATCCGAAGCCCGAAAGGTCACCTTCCCGCTAAGTGTCACTGCGGGTTATATCGAATAAACAACAAAACTCGTTTTGATTATACTTTAGATGATAAGGAGCCGACACGATGTATTTCCAATCCCACGTCCTTCTTCTGGCGTTCGGTGTCACCATTCTGGCCGGGCTTTCCACCGGCATCGGTTCGCTGATGGCGTTTTTCGCCAAACGAACCAGCACCAAGTTTTTGGCCGTCGCTTTGGGCTTTTCAGGCGGCGTGATGATTTATGTTTCCATGATCGATATTTTCCCTACAGCCAAGACAGCACTGGTCGGCACGCTCGGCGATATTAAAGGAAACTGGATCACGGTCATCGCTTTTTTCAGCGGCATGATTCTGGCCGCGCTGATTGACAAACTGGTGCCTACGCTGGAAAATCCGCACGAACCCCGCTGCATTGAGGAAATGAGCCCTGATCGGGACAACAGCGTCAAGATTGCGGATACGCAGGCTTTGATGAAAACCGGCATCTTTGCGGCACTGGCCATCGCCGTGCACAACTTTCCCGAAGGCGTCGCCACCTTCACGGCCACATTGAAGAACCCCACCATCGGCATCGCCATCGCGGTCGCCATCGCTCTGCATAACATACCCGAAGGCATCGCGGTCTCGGTGCCCATCTACTTTGCCACAGGCAGCAAGCGCAAAGCCTTCTGGCTGTCCCTGCTGTCGGGCATGGCCGAACCGGTCGGCGCGTTTCTCGCCTGGCTGGTGCTGATGCCTTACTTAAGCGATACGCTTTTCGGCATACTCTTTGCCGGTGTCGCGGGCATCATGGTCTTCATCGCCATCGACGAACTCCTGCCTGCCTCCCGCCAGTACGGCGAGTCCCATCTGTCCCTGTATGGGCTTTTGGGCGGCATGGCGACCATGGCGGTCAGCATGCTGTTGTTCCTAAAATAATTTTGCGGAGTGCATGCCATGTCTTTGTTACAGGAAACGCAAATCACCCATTGCCCCCGGTGCGGAAGCGCGAGTATCATCGAATTTCATAACGCTGTGGCCTGTCGCGCCTGCGGCTACAAGCTGTTCATCAACTGTGCCGCGGCCACAGGCTGTCTCGCCGTCCGAGACGGCAGTCTGCTCATGGTCGTGCGAAAAAAAGACCCCGGCAAAGGCTTGCTGGATCTGCCCGGCGGATTTGTGGACTTCGGCGAAAGTCTGGAAACGGGGATGCGCCGGGAACTGAATGAGGAGATTGGACTTGCGCCTGAGCGCTTAACCTATCTCACCTCCGGCCCCAACACCTACCTCTACAAGGACGTGCTGTACCATACGGTGGACTGCTTTTTTACGGCCGTTATGCCCGTGGGCATTGAACCCTGTGCCGGTGACGACGCCGAAAGCCTCACCTGGGTGCATTTGGATGATATCGATGAAGAAAAAATCGCCTTCGACTCGGTGAAGGCGGCCATCAGACTGTACAAAGAAAAATATAGATAACGAAAAAGGCCTAACGGCCTTTTTGTTTTGCTTAATTTAATTGAATTCGTCAGTGAAGTATCCCCACATCACGGCCAGCGTTTCGCGGAAAGGCCCGCTCAAGTAAATGCCCCTTGGCTTTGGCACCGGCTGAATCTGGAACGGGATGCCGTAGTTCGCGGCGATTTTGCCGCATCGGTAGCAATGATAATCGTTGGTGACGATGATGATATCCGTGATGCCGTTTTCATCCATAATGGGTTTGGAAAAACCGAAATTCTCCTCGGTGGAAACAGATGCGTTTTCCGGCAGAATAGCTTCCACGGGCACGCCGCGGCTGACGAGGTATTCGGCCATGTATTCCGCTTCGGTAGCCGGTTCGTCTTCCCCCTGCCCGCCCGAAACGATGATGACCGGCGCAAAGCCCTGCTCATACATCGACAGGGCCATATCCAACCGCAAATTCAGCGCCCGTCCGCCGATGCGCGCACCCGGCACAAAAATCGCGTCGGCCGGTTTTTCGGCCCCGGTCTCTTCGCCCAGCTTGATGAGCCCATACGACACAAAAAAGAGCACGGCCATGGCCAGCATAAAAGCGACGACCATTCCCGCCGCCGCTAATCCAATCCATTTTAAAAATTCCTTCATGATTACGATTTCTTTCGTCCCTGATTAAATGTGATGGTGTGCCCCACGTCCTCGTCCAGAAAGCCGTCCTCGTACTGACAGGTGTAGGCGGTTTCCTTGTCCATGCTGCTTTCAATAAACTGCTTGGCGGCAAACGAGAAAAACTGGTTGTCGGATGTGATGATATGGTCAAGCATATCCATATCCAGCGTGCGCACCGTGCCGATAATGATGCGCGTGGCTTCTATGTCTTCAGGCGACGGTTTCACCACTCCGCCCGGATGGTTGTGGATTAAAATAATCTTGGCGGCATTGTGTTTCAGCGCCACCGACACGATTTTTCTGGGGTACACCGGCGATTCCTTCAGTGTCCCGTCGCAGATTTTTTCGGCCGCGATGACCTCGGATTTCATGTTGAGGCACAGAAGCCACACCTGCTCATGTTTTTCGCCGAACAGAAGCTCGCAGGCATATTCCCCGGCATCCCTCATGGTGACGATGCGCGGACCCTTTTTCAGCTTCTCGGTGCGGTATTTTTTCATGATGTCCACAAAGAGTTTGATGTAGACAGCGGTGCTTTCTCCTACGCCCTCCACTTTGGCAAGGTCACTGATGTTGGCCTCAAAAACCGCCGAGAGCGAGCCGAATTCGTCCAGCAGGCGATGCGCGATGGGGTTGGTGTCTTTGCGCGGAATTGCGTAGAAAAGCATCAGTTCCAGCACTTCATGATCGGCAAAATGCAAAAGGCCCTCTTTTTCAAACCGTTCTCTTAGGCGTTCCCTGTGTCCCTCGTGCATGTTTTCCCTGCTCTCAATGATTAGATTGTTTACATTACTTTTGCCGGAAACTTCTGGTTTTTTGATTCTGTATACGGTATAATCTCGGCTATATTATAGTTTATCATCCTGC
>ERZ1645192.1359-NODE-1359-length-20459-cov-8.880122_pt1 | contig 20459 bp, 18 predicted proteins | sample MGYA00575354_ERZ1645192 | MGnify/ENA primary metagenome ERZ1645192 (study PRJEB40844, sample SAMN11349763) | freshwater sediment metagenome | isolation source: river sediment | host: Sediment | place: India: Faizupur Khadar , New Delhi | collected 2017-02-21 ... | reverse complement strand
GCTCTTACGGTGTTATTGCTGAAGGTTTTTAGCGATAAGTTAAAATTGAATCTTGCCCAATTGGAAATCGTCAAGCTGGCTAAAGCCGTTGAGAACAATTATTTGGGTGTGAAGTGCGGCATTATGGATCAGTTCGTGATTGTTTTCTCCAAGCGGGATAAAGCCTTGTTCTTGAATACGAAAACACTTGATTTTGAGCTGATACCACTAAATCTGAAGGAATATTCTTTTGTATTGATAAATTCCGACACGTCAAGAAAATTGGCTGATTCAAAATATAACCAAAGACAGACTGAAACGCTCCAGGCCTTAAAAATCTTGCAAAACTTCTATGATATTGAAGATTTATCGGAGATAACTCCAGATTTCCTGGATGAAGCGCTTGGAAAAATCAATGATGATGTTCTGAAAAAAAGAGTAAGACACGTCGTAACAGAAAACGAACGGGTAAGAAAGGTTAAAGATGCATTGCTTAAGAACCATTTGCATGAATTGGGCGATATTCTTACCGAGGCTCATTATTCTTTGAAGGATGATTATGAAGTTTCATCACCTTTAATTGATGATTTGGTGGAAATAGCGTTAAAATCGGGCGCATCAGGTTCGAGAATGATAGGCGGAGGTTTCGGTGGTTCAACCTTAAATCTCGTTTTAAACGCAAATTTGGAAGGTTTTATCAAGGAATTTCAAACCATTTATCAAAAGCGGTATGAAAAACCATTTATTTATAGTGTAGTTTATGCAAAGGATGGAATTGGTCAAATTGATTAGGTTGGCTATTAATGAGGAAATTCAGGCGATAAGTGAACTGGCGAAGATTGTAAGGACCGATATGTGGAATAAAGGTCTAGAACAATGGACGGGAAATTATCCAGCATATGAGAATTTCTATCAGGATTATACAAATAAAGGTTTATATGTTCTTGTCAAAGATGGATTGATAATCGGTTCAGTTTCCATTTTTGTGGAAAATGAAGTTGCTTATCATGAGGTAGTCTGGGAAAAGGATAAATCATTGGTTCTTCACCGAATCATTGTCGATCCTGCAAAACAGGGCCAGGGTTATGGAAAGCGATTGATTGAATTCGCTTTGTCTATGGCTAAACAAGGTGGCTTCGGTTCGGTTAAAATCGACACCCATCCCGATAACTTGAAAATGCAAAAGCTGTTGAAGTCGATGAACTTCAGCTACCGAGGTTATTTATCCAGCATCAATCGTTTGGCTTTTGAAAAAGTCGTGGAATAAATTTTAGAGATGAGGAAATTATATTATGTTTATAGATGAAGTAAATATTGTCGTAAGGTCCGGTAAGGGCGGAGACGGCATTATCTCTTTCAGAAGAGAAAAACATGTGCCGCTTGGCGGACCAAATGGCGGAGACGGTGGAAAAGGCGGTTCGGTAATCTTTGAAGCTGATGAGGGAATGTCTACACTGATGGACCTCAAGTTTCAAAAACATATTTTCGCTCAAGCCGGTGAAAATGGCAAGACCAAAAATATGCGCGGAAAAGACGCAACTGATGTCATCGTTAAAGTGCCGCTAGGCACAACGATTTACAATAGCGATAACAATGAAGTTCTAGCTGATCTGGTTACCCATGGTCAAAGTGAAATTATCGCAAAAGGCGGAAATGGCGGCAGAGGAAACGCATCATTTGCCACATCAAAGAATAAAGCACCGAGAGTGCAGGAAAATGGGGAAATGGGAGTTGAATTATCGCTTCACATCGAACTCAAATTGTTGGCTGATGTAGGAATAATCGGGTTCCCTTCAGTAGGAAAATCAACTTTGATTACCATTTTATCCAATTCACGTCCCAAGATAGCAGATTACCCATTTACCACCTTGATTCCAAATCTCGGTGTGGTATCCAGGAATAATGTAAAATCGTTTGTCTTGGCCGATATGCCGGGACTAATCGAAGGCGCATCTCAAGGACAAGGTTTGGGAATCCAATTTTTAAAGCATATTGAAAGAACAAGGGTTCTGATTCATATGGTCGATATGTCAGAGGATTCATTAAGGGATCCATATAATGATTATTTAATTATCAATAAAGAATTGGAAGAATATAATCCCAATCTATTACTTAGACCTCAGGTAATCGTAGCAAGTAAAATGGATGCCGAAGGCGCAACAGAAAGACTGGAAGCCTTCAAGGATAATTTTCCGGAAGAAACGGATATTATCCCCATCTCAGCGATGACTAATGACAATCTTGATAAATTAGTATATCGAGTCGCCCAATTATTGGAAGAAACCCCATTCTTCTATAAGGAAGAAGAAATAATCGACGAATACGTAGAATACAATTTTATCGATGAAGATAATGATTTCATCATCAATAAAATCGCAGTTGATAAGTACGAAGTTAGCGGTAAATTGGTTGAAAACCTGATAAATAAGTCTAGTTTTCAGACTGAAGAGCAGTTGACAATCTTCCTGACAAGGCTTAGAAAAGCCGGTTTGGATGATAAACTTAGACAAGCAGGAGCTAAAGAAGGAGATACCATCGTCATCGACGGGGATGAGTATGACTTCATCGACTAAAATTTTCAAAAACAAAAATGATATTTATATGTTTTTTATTTGTTCTTTATATATTATTTAATTGTTTTATATTTGATAATATTATGATTTAATTGTGATGGTTTTTATTCGAAAATTTTTCATGGACAGGAGAAGCGAAGATGTACAGTTATATAAAAGGAACGATAGCCGAGATTACCCCCAACTACATAACATTGGATAACAATGGTATTGGTTTTAAGATTTTGACGCCTAATCCCTATAATTTCACATTGGATTCGGAAACGACGGTTTACATATACCAAAAAGTCGCGGAGGATATGATTGCTTTATATGGTTTTAAGTCAAGCGAACAGAGAGATTTATTCATAAAGTTGATTACCGTCAATGGTATTGGCCCTAAAAGTGCGACAGCAATATTGGCTAGTGGAACAGTGGCTTCCATTACTCAAGCCATCGAAAAGGGCGATGCAAAATATTTACAAAAATTTCCTGGAATCGGCCCTAAAGCATCTCAGCAAATTATCCTGGATCTAAAAGGCAAGATTGACATCGAAACGATAAGTTATCAATCGCAAAATATGATTGAAGTCGAGGAAGCCCTTGTAGCTCTTGGTTACAAACCTAAAGAGATTGAAAAGGTCATCAAGAAACTTGATAGTTCCAAAGCAACAAACGATTTGATTAAGGATGCATTGGCTTTGATGTTGAAGTAAAATGAAATTTTAATTTTTTAAAAGAATATATTTACCAAATATGTAAAATTCCAATGATTTTTCGTGAATTTGACAAAATGACAAAAAACATGTCAAAATTTATAAAATGGAAAAAAGGTCTATTTTTAGCGCTGAAATAAATAAAAAACCCGTTTAAACTTTCGGTTTAACGGGTTTTTTTTATTATACTGTGAATAATCCCCTTAAAAACTCTGTGTCAGAAGACTTTGTCAGAGCCAGCATCAGAAGAATTCTGGCTTTTTGTCCGTTTAGTGAAGAAGCCATGATGCATCCCATGTCGGTCAAATATTTTCCGCCGCCAAGATAACCATAGGAATCCAAAGCTCTTCCAGAAGGACATCTTGAGCATATTATGACTGGAACATTCATTTTAATTGCCTTTTCAATTCCCGGGATCATCATCGGCGGAAGGTTCCCACGACCCAAAGCTTCGACAACAATGCCTTTGGCTTGATTATCAAGTAAGTAATCAATGAGAAGGGAATCGCATCCAGCATAGGCTTTCAAAAGGAAAACTTGATTTTCAATTGAATCAATCTCCAGTTTATTTCGTAACAATGTAACTGATCTATGATACAAAACTTCCTTATTATCAACGACACCCAATGGACCATAGTCCAAAGATTTGAAAGTATCAAGAGATAATGTATTGGATTTTGTGACTTCACTGGCCGCATTAATTTGATCATTCATCACTACCAAAACACCACGATTATGTGACTTAGTTGACTTGGCAACTAATATTGAAGAGACTAAATTATTGATGCCATCAAACCCTAATTCAGAACTTGACTTCATCGAACCAGTGACAACAATCGGAATTTCAGTATCGATAGCAGTGTCTAAAAAGAATGCAGTTTCTTCCAAAGTATCAGTTCCATGAATGACAACGAAGCCTATTGGATCTTTGGTTTTAATAATATTTTTAATTAGATTTGCAATCTCAAGCATCATCTGAGGTGTCATTGATGGTGATGGTATTTCAGAAAATTCAATGACCTCCAATAAAGAATACAGATCAGAATTCAATAAAGATTGCATAATTTCCTTAGCTGATAAAGCTGGTTTGACAGTGTGGGAAACGTCATCAATTTTCATGGAGATCGTTCCGCCTGTGAAAATCATATAGATTTTATTCATAGTTTCATACCTCGTACTAAATGTATTATATCATATTCAACGAAAATGTTAGACCCTAAAAATCAATTTTAGAGATGTTTGTCAAACAAATTTTTAAGGGGTTTTTGAAACCCCATTTTTATAACGGCTATTTTTGTGGGTATAACAAGCGAAGTGAATTTAACAGTTTCCACACGTAACCTTTTAATCGCGAGACTTCGCCCCCTATTTCTTGTTAACATAATATACATTATAGGAAGTAAATTAAGTTATAAATAAATAGTGGATTTCTCCACAAATTATATTCAAATAAAATAAATGAGACGATAATCCGGCCATTTTACCTCTTTTATCGATAGCTAAATATAGTCATAATCATTCCGTTGACTACGATTATATTGATTAAGGTGAACTTGTTCTTTTTCTGTGAATCTTGACCGAAAATTTGGCTCATTTTTTCCGTTTTTTTCTCGCCCCATATATAATTACCCCCCTAAAACATAAAAAGGCCAGGTTTAACATTTATAAAAATGGCTTCAATAAAAAAAGAATTAGTCGATGACTAACTCTTCTTCTACTTCTATGCCAAGATGCCTTGCAAAATTATAGGCCTCTATTACAGCTTCATCAAACAGCAAATCAGGGTGATGTGCATCTGACGAAATTATGACTTTCACTTTGGACTTGCTCACGAGTTCCCAAAATTCTTTTCTTGGGTATTGATATCTTACTTCACCTTTGACAATCAATTTTCCTCTACGGATTCCATTGGCATTTATTTCTAATGCCACTCCATTTTTTTCTGCTGCTTCGATTAACAGTTTACTTAGATACAAAATCTCTTCTTCGTCATTGGGATTGATCTCTTCCAAATTAAGAAGAAAAATATCCGGATGACAGATGAATTTGAAGTACCCTGTTTCAATTGCTTCGATGACAGTTTTAACATATGCTTTCATTTGGTCAAGTGTTCTGACATCATAGACACTCATCAGTCGATTGTTGATTTCTACATAATGTTGACCCAGGGTCAAATAATCAAGTGTTTCCAATAAATGTTTATAATGATTTTTTTGAGAACTGAAATATTCAATCTCCAATCCCTTATAAATTTTTATTTGATTGGAGTATTTACGAATTGCATCTTCCAAATCCTTTAAATATATCGGATAATCTTCTATTCCCATTCTTACCGATCGATCTTTTAAAAAGATAAAAGGGGCATGGTCTGACATTCCCAAGTTTGAAAAACCTAATTCAATCGCTTTTTTGACATAATCTTCCACATTGCCAACAGCATGATTGCACAAATATGTGTGGGTATGATAATTTGACTTGACTATATTGTTTTTTGAATTCATATTTTACCTCTTATTTACAGGATTAAGTTTTATTGACTGTTTTTATATTTTTCACTTATTTTTTCTTATCTCGTTAGTTCATGAAAAACCGACATCTTTATTATATGCTTTTTATCCAAAATTTCCATCTTTATGATATAATTTATTGTAGTAAATGAGGTGTTAATTATGTATCAACCTTTAGCTGATAAAGTTAGACCTAAATCATTTGAAGAAATGATTGGCAATGAAAAATTGATAAATACCTTGGAGCAACTCCTAAATCATGATAATTTGGTCTCAATGATTCTTTATGGACCAACTGGTGTCGGTAAAACCACCATCGCCGACATCATTGCCAGCCGCTATCCCTTGAATCACTTTCGTTTCAATGCCTCAACCGATAACAAGGCAATCCTTAAACAAATTATTGATACCGTTAAACTTTATCACTCAGTTGTTCTGATCATTGATGAAATCCATCGGATGAATCGCGATATTCAAGATTATCTATTGCCTTACGTGGAAAAAGGCAATATCATAATGATTGGCCTGACAACAGAGAATCCTTACATTTCCGTGAATCCTGCTGTAAGAAGCCGGGTTTCGATCTATAAGATAACTAGACCAAAAACTGAGGAAATTGAGGGGTTCTTAAGAAGAATTGACATTGCGGATTTCAAAAAGAATTTGACTATCAAGGATGAGGTTTACAAGAAGATTTCCCTGGCTGCCAATGGTGAAGTCAGAACTGCCATCAACATGCTGGAAATACTTTTATTGACAGCGAATGACACAGATACCATCGATATGGCTTTCATGGAAAAACATTTACCTGAATCGCAGATATCCGCTTTTAAAACCGGAGACGATTACTATGATATCTTGAGCGCTTTCCATAAAAGTGTCAGGGGAAGCGACGTCAATGCTGCTTTGCATTATCTGGCAAGATTAATAGTCGCTGGTGACTTAAAATCGCTGGTAAGACGCATTAGAGCAATTGTATATGAAGATATCGGTCTTGCCAATCCTTTGATGGGGGTCAAGGTTGAAGCCGCTTGTTCTTTGGCTGAAAATGTTGGTTTTCCTGAAGCAAGAAATGCTTTGGGGGCAATTGTTATTGAAATGTGCATTTCGCCAAAATCAAATTCAGCCCATCTCGCCATTGATAAAGCCATCGCAGATGTTGAAGCCGGAAAAACATATCAAGTTCCATCGCATTTGATTAATAATCCTACCTATGACGAAAAAGCTGACTATAAATATGCCCATGACTATGAATTTCACATTGTGAAGCAAGATTATTTACCTAAGGAATTGCAGGGTACTATTTATTATGAACCACAGACTCATACTAAACTGGAAAAAGCATTTGCCGATGAATATAACAAGAACGAAAAGATAATCAAATAATAAAAGAAAAGCCTGAAACTTCAAATTTCAGGCTTTAATATTTTTAGGGTTGATTCTATAAGGATTAGGTCTGAACAAGAGGACAATAAGCGTCAATAGGGAAAGGATACCGATTATACTCCAAAATGTGAATACACCGTTGAAGAGCATGCCTATTTGGAAAATTATCAAGGAAATAATATAGGCAAGCAGGGTTTGAAACCCAATAGCAAGCCAAGTCCACTTTTTGTTTCCCATTTCTCTTTTGATTGTTGCGATTGCTGCGATACATGGTGCACAAATCAAATTGAAGACCAAGAATGAATATGAACTCAATGCGGTGAAATCAGCACTCAATAAAGTCCAAATCTCTGCTCCATTTTCGGTGACTTCAGCAAACCCATACAAGACTCCAAATGTACTAACGACATTTTCTTTGGCGATTAAACCGGTGACAGTCGCAACTGTAGCCTTCCAATCGCCCCATCCCAATGGAGAAAAGATGAAAGCGAAGATTTTTCCGATGCTGGCAAGAATTGATTGATCGGCATTTTCAACAAGTGAGAATGACCAGGAAAAACTGGAGAGGAACCAAACGATGACAGATGCCAAGAGAATGATAGTTCCTGCTTTTTTTACAAAGGATTTTAACTTATGGAAAACCAAGAAAGCCAAGCTTTTGATTGTTGGCACATGATAATCAGGCAGTTCCATGATAAATGGAGCGGCTTTACCAGCGAAACCTTTGAATTTTTTCAGGATGATGCTGGAGATGATAATCATGCCAATACCCAATAAATAGGCTGAAGGGGCAATAAGCCATTGAATGCTTGAACCTCTGAACATCGCTCCGGCAATCAAGGCGATAATTGGTAGTTTCGCACCACAAGGCATAAAGGTTGTGGTCATGATCATGACTTTGCGATTATTCTCTTCTTCAATAGTTCTGGCTGCCATAATTCCCGGAACACCGCACCCGGTTGACATCAACATTGGAAAGAATGCTTTGCCAGATAACCCGAAACGACGGAAAATCTTATCGAGGATGAAGGCAATTCTTGCCATATAGCCGCTTTCTTCCAAGATACCTAATAGTAAGAATAAAACAAACATTTGCGGTAAAAACCCTAATACAGCTCCAACACCGCCGATGATGCCATCAACGACGACCCCAATCAGCCACGGCCAGGCATTGATTGAACTGAGCCAAGCCGTTAGTAGTGCTGGTAAGCCGTTGGTACCAAAGATTGTATCATTGATAAAATCCGTCAACAATCCACCAACAGTGGAAATCGAGAGATAATATACCAAAAATATAATTAAAACAAAGATTGGCAAGCCCAAATACTTGTTGGTCAGGACTTTATCGATTTTATAACTGATTGAGCTGGTTTTGATTTTGTTCTTCAAGTAAACCTTTGCGATGAAGCGGTTGATGAAGCTATAGCGCTCTTTTGCAATCAGCGCTTCCGAGTCATCATCTTCACTCTTCTCCAAAGCCTCTATCTTAGTCATAAATTGCGCTTCAGTCTCAGGATTGATTTTAATTTCTTCAAGAACTCTCTCATCTTTTTCAAAGATTTTTATTGCATACCAACGCAATTTTTCTTTGGGAACGAATTCTTTGATGGTTGAAGAAATCTCGGTAATTATCATTTCAATCGTTTCCGAATACCAAAGAATCGGGCGATATCCATACCCTGATCCGACTAGATCCAATGCAGCATTGATCAAGTCATCATTGCCTTGACTTTTCAAGGCCGTGATTTCAATGACAGGTAGGTTGAACATTTTGCCGATTAAAGCGGATTTGATTACATCCTTGTTTTTGGCTATCACATCCATCATGTTGATGGCGATGACAATAGGAACTCCGGTTTCAATCAATTGAGTGGTCAAATATAGATTTCTTTCCAGATTTGAACCATCAATAATATTGATAATGACATCAGGTTTTTCTTTTAGGATGTAATCTCGGGATATCACCTCTTCCAATGAATAGGGAGAAAGCGAGTAGATTCCCGGTAAATCAATGATGGTAATATTTTTATTTGTTCTTAGATAACCCTCTTTCTTTTCAACAGTTACACCCGGCCAATTGCCGATGTGTTGGTTGTTGCCGGTTAAACTATTGAAAAGCGTGGTTTTTCCACTATTTGGGTTTCCAACTAATGCAATTTTTAGTTTCATCTTGGTAGTCCTTTCATGAGTTAGCATTGCCTAACCATAAATGCAAATATATTGCCAAAGAATCAATCTTCGGCAATCGTTTGAATGATTATATTCTGGGCATCGGCTTTTCTCAAAGTCATCTCGGTGTTCTTTACTCTTATTTCCATCGGATCACCCAGAGGAGCAAGTTTATGGACAAAGACAATTGTTCCGGGTATGAGTCCCATATCCATCAGTCTTCTTTTTATCGGTTTTTCACCATTAATCTTGACAATCTGACAATTTGAGCCGATTGTAGCTTTATCGAGTGTATTCATCATCTATTATCCAGCTTTTATGGCTATTCCTTTCTCAATTTGTCGATTTGATAAATAAAGTTAGCAATAACTAACTGTGATAATTATAGAATATTTTAGAGCTAAAAGTCAAGCATTGTTACAAAAAAGTTCATCAGTTATGATATAATATCTTTTAAGGAAGTGATAGCCATGAGAATCTATGAATCCGGCGAGAATTATCTCGAAGCAATTCTGATAATAAAACAAAGACAAGATCATGTTCGTTCCATTGACATCGCCAAGGAAATGAACTTTTCCAAAGCCAGCGTCTCTCGTGCTGTCAACAAGCTTAAAGACGATGGTTTTTTGACAATTGAAAAAGATGGTTTATTGCTACTTACTGCTAAGGGGTTGGATTTAGCAACCTTGATCTACGACAGACATCGTTTTTTCACCGATTTCTTGATTTTTTTGGGCGTTGATGAAAACATAGCGGCCCAGGACGCCTGCAAAATCGAACATGTTTTGAGCTCAGAAAGTTATCGAGCAATGAAAAACTATCTTACTAGGGCCAAGAATAAGGATATTTAAAAAGAACTGACTAAAAATCAGTTCTTCTTTTTTATTTAAATTATATCGCAAGTATGTTCTTTTGAAGTATCGATAATCACCGGAATGACAATCGGTTTTCTTTTTGTGGAATTATATAGATATCTTTGAATTTGATAACGAAGATTGTCTTTGTATTTTTGCCAATCAATCGTTTTTTGAGCAAATTGACGATTGGTTTCCATTTGATAGATGATTTCTATTTCTTTGACGATGTCTTCATTCTCTTTCATATACATGAAACCGCGGGAAACTATTTCCGGAGTGTTGAGCATGGTTTTCTCTTTGGCGTTGATGTTGGCGATTACCAATAAAAAGCCGTCTTCTGCCAATAATTCTCTTTCTTTGAGAACTTGATCGTTAAGGTCGGTTTCATAATTTCCGTCAACCATCAATGTCCCATTTTCCACCATGTCATGATAACGGTCCTTGACACCATTGGTAAAGGAAATCACTTCGCCATTATCAAGTAAAAATACCTCATTTTCTTGATAACCGTATTCTTTGGCTAGATTTGCCTGAGCCAAAAGCAAGCGGTACTCACCATTGACGGGAATGATATATTTCGGTTTCAGGAGAGTATACATGAATTTGATGTCTTCAGCTGAAGCATGAAAACGGGAAAAGTAATCTTTGCTGACCTTAATCATTTCCAAATCGATTTTTGCCAATGTGTCATAGGTTTTGGCTGCGATTTTTTCAGTCCCGATCAGTGGGGGACATAATAATAAAACTGTATCGGATTGAACTAGTTTAACCAACCTGTCGAAACCCTTGGCCATTCTTTGAAGCATGAAGAATGGCTCATGACGTTCACCTGTAACTAAAAATACAACATCATCAATCTCATTGTCATTTTCACTGTCAAGATACTTCAAGTTGACCAAACGGTCTTCGGGAACCTTGATATAGCCCATCATTTCTGCGATAAACAATAATCTTTGTGCCTTTCGGCCAATGATGGCGATTCTTTTATTGACCCTGATGGCCTCGTTGATAATCATTTGAATATTGGATAGTTCAGTGGAATACATGGCCACAATAATCCGTTTTTTAGCTTTATTGAAATTGTGCCTGATTAACTTCTTTAATTGATCGTCTCCGGAGGACTTGCCTTGATTCAAGGCACCTTGGGATTCGTTAAGAAAAGCTAAGACGCCATAATCTGCGATTTTAGCAATTTTTTGAAAGTCGGTACGATAAAATTCAGGAACATCCTGATTGAAATTATAATCGGTTGTATAAACAATCGCTCCGTCTTTGGTATAAATAACAATTCCGGCACTTAAAGGTACTGAATGGGTCGTCGCAAAAAATTCAATATAAAAATCCTCGAATTTAATGATTTTCTTATATTCGACTACGTTCAGTTGATAGATTTCCGGATTAATCTTGTTTTCACGCAAAAAATCTCTGACAATGGCTATGGTATAGTCAGTTCCATAAACAGGTTTATTTAATTGTGACAATACCATTGGCAAGGCACCGATGTTCTTGTCATGGGCATGGGATAAAAAGATCCCTTCCACATCATCTTTTCTGCTTACCAGATAAGAAACATCCGGCACTAAGGCGTCAACCCCCAAAAGGTCATTGGACGGGTGTTGCAATCCGGCATCAAGAATGATGATTTTCTTGTTTATTTCCAGACAATATAAATTTTTTCCATTATCTCCGAGCCCACCAAGGGCATAAAATTTGATTTGATTCATTTGATCCGCTCATTTCTTAAAAAATATCATTTCTATTATATCTTATTTTCGCCAATTCTTAAAGGCATATGGAATTTATTTTATCAAAAGACAAACTGCTTCTTTTATGATAAAATTAATATTGGTGATACAAATGGTCAATTACCCTAACAAAAAGAAAACAAACAACGTCAAACTCACATCCTCTGCCAATCGCGGGATGAATTTCGAATTGATGATCAATCAAACTAATGAATTTTATCTTGACAACGATATTGCGATCATTTACAAGAAACCCATACCAATTCAAATCGTTTCAGTTGATTATCGCGTCAGGAGTGCAGCCAGAATTACAGAAGCTTATTATAAACTACCGTCTACAACCGATTATAACGGCATTTATCAAGGTCGTTACATTGATTTTGAAGCCAAGGAAACCAAATCCAAAACTTCATTCCCAATCAAGAATATACATGAACATCAAGTGACTCACCTAACAAGAGTAAAAGAGCACGGAGCCATTAGCTTCATCATTGTTTATTTCGCATTATTGGGGCGAATTTTCCTTTTGGATTCAACTTATGTAAACGAGTTTTATCAAAGGTCCAAGGGAGATAAAAAATCCATCTCCTTAGCAGAATTCGAAAAGTTCGGTCATGAAATCAAAGAAGGATATCGTAAACCGGTTGACTATCTTCAAGTAATCGATGAATATTATTTAAAGGCTCCCCAATAATGAGGAGCCTTATATTTTTTAGATTGTATCAAGATAATTCAAGATTGAATTCCAGTCTTTTTTGATGATTCTGATGTAAGTCTGAACTTGCGTCATTGGTGAAATAGTCGATTTTAATTTTCCTTCAGAAACAGTGTAGTTAAAACTTGCTTTAATTTCCGGAAGCACTTCTTCAGAAATCATCGGCAAAGTCCCCTGTTTAAGCAAAGATGAGAATGAAAAAACTGTTTCAACAAAATCTTTGTTTTCTTTCTTTTGCGAATAAACAAGCTTCAGATCCAAAGCATTCTCATTTTTAAGTAAAACAAAATCTATGCTTATTTTCCTTTTACGCGAGTTATCCACTGGAATTAAAGACAAGACATCCATGTTATGATGAATTTTATGCTTTATCTTAATCTTTTTTTCTTTGACAAGATTTAAAAACTCAATTTTAATTTTCTTTAGAACTTCTTCCATCATCAGTTACTTTCTTTCTTGGCTGCCTTGATTAGGACTTTGACCATCTTGTTGGAAAAACCAACAGGATCTTTTATTTCCAATCCTTCAATCAGCAAAGCTTGATTATAAAGAATTTCTGCATAATCAGCTATCGATTCATCATTGGTTTGATAAAGATTGTCAATCGCTTGGAACAACTCGTGTTTAGGATTTATTTCGAGGATTTTTTCCGCTTTGAGATTTTTCTCTCCTGGCAATTGATTCATTACTTTTTCCATTTCAAATGACAAACCGTCACCACTGACAAGGCAAACTGGCGAATCAGTCAACCGGGTGGATAATTTAACGTCGCTGACACGATCATTCAACACTTCTTTCAGTTTTTCCAAAAGACTCTTGTTTTTTGTTTCCAGATCCTTGATAACTGATTTTTCTTCATCGTCGAGGATGTCGAGATCGCCTTGGTTGATTGATTTGAATTTCATTTTGTCATACTCGTTCAGCATACTGATCATGAATTCGTCGACTTCATCGGTCAATACCAATACGTCAAAGCCCTTCTTCTTGACAACATCCATTTGTGGGGAAATTTTTATTGCTTCCTTGGAGTGGGCAGAACCGTAATAGATTTCTTTTTGTTCAGAAGGCATTTTGTCTTTATATTCTTTTAGCGTCACCATTTGTTCTTCATTTACAGTTTCAAACAATAATAGATCCTGCAAAGATTCTTTATTCACGCCAAAATTGTCATAGACGCCATATTTAATATTCACACCGAATTCTTTCCAGAATTTTAAATATTTATCTCTATCATTTTTTAATGTTTTTTCCAATTCATTGAGAATCTTTTTTTCCAAATTTTTCTGTATCAAGGTCAGTTGGCGGTTTTGTTGCAAAATTTCCCGGCTGATGTTGAGATTTAAGTCAGGGCTTACTACCAAACCTTTGATGAATCTTAAGTAATCCGGAACCAATTCCTTGCATTTGTCCATGACGAAGACGCCTTTGGCATATAATTGCAAGCCTTTCTCATATTTTTCCGAGTAGAGATTCTGAGGTGCTTTTTCTGGAATGAAGACGATTGATTTATACGTCAATGCTCCTTCCACATTAGTCCAGATGCTGAAAGAAGGATTGGTGTAATCATAATATTGTGTTTTATAGAACTCATTCAATTCTTCTTCGGTGACTTCATTCTTGTTTTTCTTCCAGATTGGGGTCATGGAATTGATGGTTTCGTTTTCAATTTTAGTTTCGTACTTACCTTCAATTTCCTTGCCTTCATCGTCTTTCAAAGGTACGCTTAATTCATGTTCCATAGTGATTGGGTACTTAACGTAATCAGAATATTTTTTGACCAAGGATCTGATTTTATATTCTTCTAAGAATTCATCGTATTCTTCTTCACCTTCATTTTTCCTGATGGTCAAGATAATATCGGTACCGACTTTTTCTTTGGTAGTTTCTTCGATGGTAAAACCTTCTTCACCTTTGGAAATCCATTTATAAGCCTTATCGCTCAAAGCTGATTTGGTTATGACTTCAACTTTGCTGGAAACCATGAAAGCAGAATAGAATCCAACACCGAATTGGCCGATTAAGTCATCGTCCTTGACTTCTTTTTCTTTCATGTTTTTCAAGAATTCCAATGTGCCGCTTTTAGCGATTGTGCCAATGTTTTCAATCAATTCATCATAGTTCATGCCGATACCATTATCGCTTATTTTAAGTTTTCGATGTTTTTTGTCAACTTCCAGATGAATTTCATAATCGTTACGTTTTTCTAGATTTTCATTTGTGAGACTCAAGAGATGATATTTATCAATCGCATCCGAAGCATTTGAAATCAATTCTCGCAAGAAAATCTCCTTGTTTGTGTAAATTGAGTGAATCATCAACTCCAATAATCGTTTGGATTCGGTTTTAAATTCAATAGTTTTTTTACTCATAATGTCCTCCTATATTTAATCGTCATTAACATTATAACATAAATATTAGCACTGTCAATATTTGAGTGCTAAAAAACAGTAAAAAAAGAGAGATATTCTCTCTTTCTATAGGTTTGTTTTCAATAAGTTTCTCTTAAACAGGATTATACCGACGCCAATACATAATAGAGTAGATGCAAGCATATAAGGTAAATTATAGACTACGAAGGAGTAAACGAAAGGACTGACATTGGCATTATAAGATTCATTAAACCAACTGGTGTAACTGCCCCATATCAATACTCCGGAGATACCATGGGATAGATAGCGAATCAGGGATGCAAATACAATCCCGTAAATGAAGGGTTTCAGCTTGAACAGGGCATTTTTGAATAAACCCGCTAAACCCAAAAGGGTGAAAGGAATAAGATAATCCAACAAATAGACCAAGATCAGTTTCAGCCAACTTGGGCCGATATAATCCGATTCCGGTATTGCGGCAATTACTCCGCTCGATATCATTCCCGCAATCAAGAGTTGGATAATTGCGAAAATGAAACCAGAAAACAGTCCGGTTTTAACTCCCCTTCGATAGGCTATGACGAAGATTGGCAACATCGCCGGCGAAATTGAACCGCCCCATGGAAATATTCCGGCCGACAAAAAACCAAAAACAATGTCCAGTACTACTGCCACTCCTACTAAAATCGCTACTTCCGCAAAAACTTTCACATCTTTTTTCATATTTTCCTCCATTAATTTAAGGGATACAAAAAGGTCCCTGAAAAGGGACCCAATAAGTAGTTTAAATACTCCTACGCTGGCATTATCCAGATCAGGTAAGGTCTATAACAGAATAGTTATACTCTCAGCCTGGTACCCCAAGCTCCCCTCTTCTTGATTTAATTATAGCACATTTTATTTTTAATGCAAATCAAAGGTTTGAATGGTTGTATTTAAACAATGACTTCATGAATAATCGGTTGTTTTTCCACTTTTTGCTCAATTATTTCGTAGCCTTCTGCAAGCATTGTCAAAATTTCTTGAGTAATTGGATTATTGGCATAGATATAAAGTAATGTTTCACCTTTTTCGACATAATCGCCAACTTTTTTATTCAAGACCAAACCGACCATAGGATCAATATAGTCTTCTTTTGTTTCTCTGCCACCACCGAGTTTCATCGAAGCCAAGCCGATATTCAATGCTTTAATAGTCTTGATATAGCCCGATTTTTTGGCAAGGAAAGGAACTATTTCTTTCACTGTGACAAACTTTTCCAAATCATCGATTTTACCGCCTTGGGCAGTGATAAACTCATAAAATTTCTTGAGGGCCAGGCCATTGTGCAAATTTTCCCTTGCCTTCAAGATTGCCTGATCAAGCGAATCAATCAACTTAGCCTGATATACCATGTATCCGGCAATTTGAACGCAAAGTTCTTCTAAATCCTCCGGTCCTTCACCCGCAAGCGTTTCAATCGCTTCTTTTACTTCCAGACGGTTGCCAACGGCTTTGCCTAGGGGTTCGTCCATGGAAGTTATGAAAGCTGAAACCTTCTTGCCGAAAGCACTACCAATCGCAACCATGATATTAGACAATTCTTTAGCTTCATCGATGGTTTTCATGAATGCTCCATCACCGATTTTCACATCCAAACAAATTACGTCAGCGCCACTGGCAAGTTTTTTTGACATGATGCTTGAAGCTATCAAAGGTATTGATGGCACTGTAGCCGTGACGTCTCTTAAGGCATATAGCAATTTGTCAGCTGGTACCAAGCGTTTTGTTTGTCCTGCAACTGCGATGTTTATTTTGTTGACCTGGTTGATGAATTCTTCTTCGGATAAGTCAATTCTCATCCCCGGAATGCTTTCCATTTTATCCAACGTGCCGCCGGTATGGCCTAAACCTCTACCGGATAATTTTGCCAGTTTTCCCCCCATTGAAGCTACCAAAGGTCCTAAAACCAAGGTGGTTTTATCACCAACTCCACCTGTGGAGTGTTTGTCCACTTTTATTCCTTCAATCTTCGATAAATCAATGATATCGCCACTGTAAAGCATGGCTTTTGTCAAGTGTGCCGCTTCTTCATTGCTCATGCCTTGAAAAAAAATCGCCATCAATAAAGCGCTGATTTGATAATCGGGAATATCGCCTTTGACGTAACCATCAATCACATATTTAATTTCAGTTTCACTTAGGACTTGACCCATCCTTTTTTTCTCAATAATGTCAACTACTCTCATTGATAACCCACCTCTAATATAGTAATAATATTATACACCATGAAATAATATATGTAAACTGAGGAAATGTAAACATTTTCATATCAAATTTCTTCGTTTTTATTCAGATTGTAGTATAATCATAGTGGTGATAAAATGACAGAGATTTACCTTTTGCGTCACGCAGAAACCGACGCCAACAAAAACTATATCGTCCAAGGCCGGATGGACAATCCCATCAATAAAACCGGCTTCGAACAAGCCCTTGCCGTCGGGAAGTACTTGAAAGAACAAAAAATCATTTTTGATTTAGTGATATCTTCGCCACTGAAAAGGGCATTCAAAACTGCTGAATTAATCAATCGTGGCATGGTTGTATCCCGACCGATACTGATTGACAAAGATTTGATTGAAAGAAATTTCGGCGATTATGACGGGAAGAAGATAACTGACGATTACTATGAGATGCAAAGAAAAGGTTTGATTCCCAATATGGAAACTGATGAAGAATTAGAGGAAAGAGTAATAACTACCTTGACGAAAATTGCGGCAAAACATGATGGCAAGCGACTTCTAGTCGTCACTCACTCTCACGTCATAAAAGCATTATTGCACCAACTTGTTGAAGGTTTTTCCTATATGGAATATCTTCATAACTGCTCTATGAATTGTTTGAAATATGAAAACGGAAAATTTCAAATCACTTCCTGTAATTATGACCCGCTTGAAAAAAATAAGGCTTAATTCCTATTTTAAGGAAATTAAGCCTTTTTTATTTAATTATTTGGATAAGAACTACCGTTATAAGGATTGAAAGGTGATTCAGAATTCATCAGATCCTCAACTAATAAATCACGCATGAATTGACCGGTATAGGTTATATCTTCACCCAAAAGAAAATCAAAATCGGTGTTATCGAAGATGTAGTCAACCGCTCCCACCGTATAATATTGATCCAGATCAATCGGGGAACCGTTAATATAGACAGTATAGCCATCAGAGCTTAAGGAATCGTCGAAAACCGTATCATAAGGATTCTCCAAATAGAAATCTCTGATCTGCATGCCCGTCATTCTTGATGTTTTGATAACATTATCAAACGGATAAATGGTAATCATTTCTCCCATAGTGACATTTCCTTTTTCCATTGAAACCCTGAAACCGCCGTAATTGACAGCGCCAATGTCAATTCCCACGTAGTCCCTGATGACAGAAGCTCCCCATTGACCCAAATCATAACGATCAAAATCATATTCAGCGTAAGCTAAAACTTGGGACACATAAGAAACATAGTTAGTTTCGCTAGAAAAAACTTGAAGCATATCGGCAGTCTCGTTATCGTAATTTGATAGCGAACTTAGGTTATGTGTTTTGATGGTTACGCTTTGGATTTCTTTTGTCAAGGAATCGTAATTAATAAGCATTCTCGACATCAAGGAATATTGATTCGCAGATGTTTGGGCATAGTACAAGTCGCTGCCCGACCTTTCGATTACACCACTTTCAGTTTTGTGGGTGTGACCGTTAAACACAATATCCACTCGCGAGTTTCCGCTTAATTGAGCTAAGTTGTAATTCATCCCGAATGAGCCATATTCCATTCCGGAACCGTAATGAAGATAGACTGCGATTATATCGACAGCCTCCATTGTCCTTAAATGATAGGCATAATCTTCAATAACTGTGACCGGATCCAAAAAGGTAATGTTTTCCACTCTAGATGCAGCTATCGATCCCATGACATTGCCGATTACCCCGATTACACCAACTTTAACACCATTAACTTCGGAGATGAAATACGGTGTGGTAAAATCAAGTGGTTCTTGGGTATCGGTATAGACAATATTCGCTGCCAATATCGGAAAATCGGCTTCACCGTTTTCCTGATTGCCATCTTTATATTCTTCTATTTTTTCGATGCCCCAATCAAATTCATGATTGCCGATGGTAAATCCATCCCAGCCGCCAATGTTCATGGCTTCAATCAAAGGTTTACCATAGTAATAATTGGAAATTGCCGTTCCTTGCAGCATATCGCCATTAGTCACAGCTATGACATGGTCATAATTGTTTTTCATATATTTGATTTCAGCATTGATATTGGCAAAAGCGTCAATATTTAAATAGGCTCCGCCATGAAAATCATTGATTGAATATAAATAAATATTTTGAAATCGATCATAGGTAACAGTTGTTGTAGTTTCAATAACTGAAGTGGTCGCAGTCGTAATTGTTGTCGGCACGGTCACTTCGGTTGTTATATCAGTGGTTGTATCCTGATTAATATAGGTAGTTGTAGTGTCTAAATGAGTTGTAATTGTGGAGGTCAATTCATCACTTACCGTTGAAGATGAAGAATTAGATGGAGTTGTTGTTTCCTTCGTGGTTGACAAACTGCAACCGAGTAACCCCATGAAAATCAGTAATGTTACAAAAACTAGAATTTTTTTCATCATGCTCTCCTTTGTCTAGCAAATTATTATTTTTATTTAACATTGAATATTATACATTAATTAGTTTCATTATGAAAGAAAAATTACCGCAAGGGGACTAACCCAAGCGGTAATTTTGAAATTATCGATTTGTTAAATCAAACCATAATGAGTTAAAGCTGCAATAATGGCTGTTTCTTTCAAGAATGTAAGTGGATCATCATTCATGTAATCTGTATTGACAAAAACATATGGATCAAGACTATAAGTACCCAAATCTTCAATTTCAGGCGTCAAGATGTTTCTGACAATCATTGAATCCAATACAGTATCTCTTTGGGTTGAATCGAGAGCGGCTACTGCATAGATATCGAAAGTTACAGTTGTAAAGTCCGATGTGCCAACTTGTTGAGTAGCAAGAATGAAATCACGAATTTCCGTTTTTGTTGTAACAGTTACGGCATAAGTCGTAGCATCTTCAGCCAAAGCCGGAATCTTACCGGAAATGTTGGCGTTACCACGCATCATATTGTCAACTGTCACATGGATTGATGCACTCAGGAATATTTGATCAATATCACTACCGGTTAAAGCTGTAATTATTGAAGCGTCGAAGTTAGATGAGTAATCATTCAAACCAAGAACTTCAAAACCATCCAACATATAAATCAATTCTTGTTTTTCTATCGCTTCTTCGGATACAGTCGCGACTAATATATTTTCTCTGGCTGTAGTAGGAATTAACAAACTGGAGGTTCCAGGTAAATGATTTTCATCACCGCTAGCGGCATCCAAGAAATAATCAGATACGGTTGCGACCATGAT